>Ga0070679_100000009_pt1 | contig 191579 bp, 175 predicted proteins | sample KBSC63BmetaG_FD_65652 | JGI IMG/M metagenome (GOLD analysis project Ga0070679, IMG submission 65652) | Corn rhizosphere microbial communities from Kellogg Biological Station, Michigan, USA - KBS C6-3B metaG | ecosystem: Host-associated > Plants > Roots > Rhizosphere | place: USA: Michigan... | reverse complement strand
CGCTCACGGGCACGCCCACATCAAGAGCACGTTCAACAACACGATCGTCTCGATCACCGACCCGATGGGCAACGTGATCTCCTGGGCGAGCGCCGGCCAGGTGGGCTTCAAGGGCTCCCGGAAGTCGACGCCGTTCGCGGCGCAGATGGCTGCCGAGGCCGCTGCCCGCCGGGCGCAGGAGCACGGCATGCGCAAGGTCGACGTGTTCGTGAAGGGTCCCGGCTCCGGCCGCGAGACCGCGATCCGGTCGCTGCAGGCTGTCGGCCTCGAGGTCGGCACGATCAGCGACGTCACCCCCACACCACACAACGGCTGCCGCCCTCCCAAGCGGCGGAGGGTTTGAGCAATGGCTAGGTACACCGGCGCGGACTGCAAGCGTTGCCGCCGCGAGAAGATGAAGTTGTTCCTCAAGGGCAGCAAGTGCGAGTCGCCGAAGTGCCCGATCGAGATCCGGCCCTACCCGCCGGGTGAGCACGGCCGTGGCCGCACCAAGGACAGCGAGTACCTGCTGCAGAAGCGCGAGAAGCAGAAGTGCGCGCGCATCTACGGCGTGCTCGAGAAGCAGTTCCGCGGTTACTACGAGGAGGCCAACCGGCGTCCCGGCAAGACCGGTGAGAACCTGCTGCAGATCCTCGAGCGCCGCCTCGACAACGTGGTCTACCGCGCCGGGTTCGCGCACAGCCGCGACATGGCCCGACAGCTGGTGAAGCACGGCCACTTCCTCGTCAACGGCCGCAAGGTCGACATCCCGTCGTTCCAGGTCAGCGAGAGCGACATCATCGAGGTCAAGCCCTCCAGCGTCGAGCTCACGCCGTTCGTCATCGCGCGGGCCGAAGCGGGTAGCCGTCCGGTGCCGGCGTGGCTGGAGGTCATCTCCAACCGCATGCGCATCCTGGTCCACTCGATGCCGGCCCGCCAGGTCATCGACACCCCGGTCCAAGAACAACTGATCGTCGAGCTTTACAGCAAGTAGCAAGGCATTTGGGAGCCGTCATATAGCGGTCGGCTCACGACAGAAAGGCAACACCGTGCTTATTGCACAGCGTCCGACTCTCGCAGAAGAGTCCCTCAACGACACCCGGTCCCGGTTCATCATCGAGCCGCTCGAGCCTGGCTTCGGCTACACGCTCGGCAACTCGCTGCGCCGTACCCTCCTGTCCTCGATCCCGGGGGCGGCGGTCACGTCGATCCGCATCGCCGACGTCCTGCACGAGTTCTCCACCGTCGCAGGCGTCAAGGAAGACGTCACCGACCTGATCCTCAACATCAAGAACCTCGTCGTCTCGAGCGAGCACGACGAGCCGGTCGTCATGTACCTGCGCAAGCAGGGCCCCGGTGAGGTCACCGGCGCCGACATCGCGCCGCCGGCCGGCGTCGAGATCCACAACCCGGATCTGCACCTCGCCACCCTCAACGGCAAAGGCAAGCTGGAGATCGAGTTCACGGTCGAGCGCGGTCGCGGCTACGTGTCCGCGGTGCAGAACAAGCAGCCGGGCCAGCCGATCGGCGTCATCCCGATCGACTCGATCTACTCGCCGGTGCTCAAGGTGACCTACAAGGTCGAGGCGACCCGTGTCGAGCAGCGCACCGACTTCGACAAGCTCATCGTCGACGTCGAGACCAAGCCGTCGGTGACGCCGCGCGTCGCGCTCGCTTCCGCCGGCCACACGCTGGTCGAGTTGTTCGGGCTCGCCCGCGAGCTCGACGAGAGCGCCGAAGGCATCGAGATCGGCCCGTCCCCGACAGACGCGCAGCTCATGGCCGACCTTGCGCTGCCGATCGAGGAGCTCGACCTGACGGTCCGTTCCTACAACTGCCTCAAGCGTGAGGGCATCCACACGGTGGGCGAGCTCGTCTCGCGCAGCGAGGCCGACCTCATGGATATAAGGAATTTCGGCGCCAAGTCGATCGACGAGGTCAAGGGCAAGCTGCACTCGATGGGCCTCGCGCTCAAGGACAGCCCGCCCGGATTCGACCCGTCGACTGTCATCGGCAACTACGGCGACGACAACTACGCCGACGACAACGTCGACGGTGGCGACAACGGCTTCGCCGAAACCGAACAGTACTAATTCCTGCACGACGTCGCCAATTCGCACGAAGTTGCTCGCTTCGCTCACAACTCCGCGCGAGACATTAAGACAAGAAACAAGAACTGAGGAGCAGACATGCCGGCGCCAACTAAAGGTCCACGTCTCGGGGGTGGCCCGGCCCATGAGCGGTTGTTGTTGGCCAACTTGGCTACGGCGCTGTTCGAGCATGGCAGCATCACCACGACCGAGGCCAAGGCCAAGCGGTTGCGTCCGCTGGCGGAGCGGCTCATCACATTCGCCAAGCGTGGTGACCTGCACGCCCGCCGCCAGGTGCTGACAGTGGTGCGCGACAACGACGTCGTGCACGAGCTGTTCGCCGAGATCGGCCCGCGCTTCGCCGAGCGGGCCGGTGGCTACACGCGGATCACCAAGATCGGTCCGCGCAAGGGCGACAACGCCCCGATGGCGGTCATCGAGCTCGTCGAAGGTCGCACCGTCGCCCAGGAAGCGGTCGACGAGGGCGAGCGGGCGCGCGGCAGTCGGTTCGCCCGCCGCCGCCGTCCGACGGGTGCCACCGCCGAGGCCGCACGGGATCTGGCCGGCGAAAGCGACACCGCCGCGGCGGTTGCCGCGGAAGCCGAGGCCGCTGATGCGGCCGAGGCCGGCGAGGACACCGCAGTCGCTCCGGATGCTGACGCTGCCGCCGAGACCGCGGGTGCGGACCTGGCGGCCGAGGAAGCCCGCGCCGAAGAGGCCGTCGAGGCCGAGACAGTCGCCGAGGCTGTTGACGCTCCTGCCGCCGAGGTCGAGCCCGAGGCGAGCGACGAGGCTCCGGCCGAAGGCGGCGACACCACCGCGGAGTGAGCATCCCCGCGAACGACACGAATGGGCCCGCCTCCGGTACGCCGGACGGCGGGCCGGTTCGTCTCCGGCTCGACATCGCCTACGACGGCACCGAGTTCTCCGGCTGGGCCCGCCAACCCGAACGGCGAACTGTCGAGCAGACCATCGCCGACGCTCTCGCGACCGTGCTCCGGCTGGGCGAGCCGCCCGCGTTGACCGTCGCCGGACGCACCGACGCCGGCGTTCACGCCACCGGCCAGGTCGCCCACGTCGATCTCACACCGCCGGTCGAGCTCGACGGGCTGGCGCGCCGGCTGGCCGGAGTCTTGCCCGCCGATGTCGTCATACGTCGGGTCGCCGTCGCGCCGACGGGCTTCGACGCGCGATTCAGCGCGCTGGCCCGGCACTACCACTACCGCATCGGCGACGGCTCACCCGACCCGCTCCGACGCCGGGACACGCTCGCCTGGACGCGGCCGCTCGACGCCGCAACCATGGATCGCGCCGCGCAGGGGTTGGTGGGCGAGCATGACTTCGCCGCCTATTGCCGGCCGCGCGAGGGCGCGACCACGATCCGGACGCTGCGGCGGCTCTCTGTCGATCGTGACGACGAGGTCGTGGTCATCGGCGCCGAGGCGGATGCGTTCTGCCACAACCAGGTCCGCGCCATGGTCGGAGCCTTGCTTGCGGTCGGCGAGGGACGCCGGCCGCCGGACTGGCCGCGCCAGGTGCTGGACGCCGGCGTCCGCGACAGCGCCGTGACTGTCGCGCCGCCGCACGGTCTCACGCTGGTTCGCGTCGACTACCCCGCCGACGCGCAGCTTGCGGAGCGTGCCTCGATCGCACGGGCCCGCCGCGCCCCGGCGACACCCGGCTAACGCAGCGCGTTCAGCAGCTCGAGCCGAGCCGGCGGCGAGGCGAACAGTGACAGCGCCAACCGGTCGACGCCGACGCACCGCCGCCGCAGCTGGCCGGCCACACTGTGCGGATCGCCGTGGCACACGAAGGCATCCACCACCTCGTCCGGCACCGCCGCGGGCAGGTCGGACCAGCGCTGCTGCCGCACGAGCGCGTGCAGCTCGGGCTGCAGCTCGCCCCACCCGTGAACGTCGAGCATCACTCGGTAGGCCGGGGTCGACGCATAGAACCCGACCTGCGCGCGGGCTCGCGTGGTCGCGGCGAGCAGCTCCGCGTCGTTACGCCCGACCGCCGCCATGGCTTGCCCGACTATCAGGAACTCGTCCCGGGCTCGGCCGGCCTCGGCGAGCCCGCGCTTGACTGCGGCCAGCGTGTGCTCACGCAGGGTCCGTTCGGTCGAGAACGGATGAACCAGTACGCCGTCAGCCGCGCGGGCAGCCAATCCGAGCATGCGCGGCCCCACTGCGCCGATCAGCAGCGGCGGCGGACCGGCCGGCACCGGGCCCGGGTCGAACAGCGGAGGGAGATAGGTGTGCCGCGTCCATCGTCCCTCGAAGTGCAGCGGCTGCCGGTCCTGCCAGGCGGCCATGATCGCCCGCAACGCGGCAAGCCACTCCTCGAGCTGCTCGACCGGCGACTCCCAGCGGGCGCCATACCGATCCAGGATGTGGCGCCGGACCTGGGTGCCGAGGCCGAGCAGTAACCGTCCTCGCGACGCGCGCTGCAAATCCCAGGCGAGGTGGGCGAGGTTCATCGGGCTGCGCGGGAGGGCGATCGCGAGATTCGGGTAGAGCGTCACCGGGCTGGGGACGGTCGCCGCGACGGCGAGGGGCAGAAACGGGTCTCGTGGACCCTCGAAGGTGAACAGGCCGTCGGCGCCCGCCTCGCTCAGCTCGGCGACTGCTCGGGTCACATCGGACAGATCGGAGTCGAGCAGCACATCGACGGGAACTCGCTGTCCAGGACCGGTCACAGCGGCACATCATGCCGCTTCGCGAAGTGCCGAGTTGCGGCGCGTAGGGTCGGCGGATGGCCGTCGTCCTCGTCACCGGCGGCACCGGGACGCTCGGCCGGGTCCTGGTTCCCCTTCTTGTGGCGAACGGCCACGAGGTCCGGGTGCTGTCTCGGCGGTCCGCACCGTCGCTTCCCGACGGGGCCACCCCATGTAGCGGCGACGTCCGCACCGGCGAGGGGATCGAGGCGGCTGTCGTCGGTGCCGACGTCGTGGTCCATGCCGCGACCAGCCCGCGGCGGCACGTCCGCGACACCGAGGTGGAGGGGACCCGGCGGGTCGCAGCCGCGGTCGCAGCCACCGGGTCGCACCTCATCTATGTGTCGATCGTGGGGGTGGACCGGCACCGCTACCCCTACTACCGGGCAAAGCGCGATGCCGAGCTGGTCGTCGAGAGCTCCGGCGCCCCGTGGACGGTGTTGCGCGCGACGCAGTTTCACGACTTGATCGACGCGATCCTGGGTGGGCGCTGGTTCATCCGAACGCCGCACATGCGCCTGCAGCCGGTTGCGGTCACGGAGGTCGCGCGCCGGCTCGCGGACCTGGTCGAGGGCCGGCCGCAGTGCCTCGCGCTCGACTTCGGCGGGCCGGAGATCGCCGACTTGCGCGAGCTGGCGGCGACCCGGCGCGCGGTTCGGGGGCGGGCCGCGCGCCTCGTGCCGGTCCCGCCGATGGGCTTCCTTTCCGACTTCGAGGCCGGCCGGCAGCTGACGCCCGAGCACCGGGACGGGACTATCACCTACCGCGAGTGGCTGGACCGCCGATAACCGCCTGACGCTGACGGGTTGCCGGGGGAGACTGGCACCTCGTGGGTCACCTCGACGTCCAGCGCGTGTCCTTCCATCTTCCCGATGGCCGACCGTTGCTCGACGACGTTTCGTTCCGGGTTGGTGAGGGCGCCAAGGCGGCGCTGGTCGGCGCCAACGGCGCCGGCAAGACGACCCTGCTCAAGATCGTCTCCGGTGACCTGGCCGCGCACGAGGGCGCCATCGCCCGCAGCGGGGGGCTCGGCATCATGCGCCAGTTCATCGGCTCGGTCCGGGACAGCTCCACGGTGCGGGACCTGCTGGTCTCGGTCTCGCCGCCGCGGCTGCGGGCGGCGTCGACCGGGCTGGATGCGGCTGAGCTCGCCATGATGGAGACCGACGACGAGCCGACCCAGCTGCGCTACGCCCACGCGCTGTCCGAGTTCGCCGACGCCGGCGGCTATGACGCCGAAGTCCTCTGGGACGTGTGCACCACCGAGGCGTTGGGCCTGCCCTACGACCAAGCCCGCTGGCGCGAGGTGCGCACCTTGTCCGGAGGTGAGCAGAAGCGCCTCGTCCTGGAGGCGCTGTTCCGCGGACCCGACGAGGTGCTGCTCCTCGACGAGCCGGACAACTACCTCGACGTTCCGGGCAAGCTCTGGCTCGAGCAGCGCCTGGCCGACTCGGCCAAGACGGTGCTCTACGTCTCCCATGACCGGGAGCTCCTCGCCCGCACGGCGACTCACGTCGTCAGCGTCGAGCTCGGTGCCGCGGGCAACACGGCCTGGGTCCACGGCGGTGGCTTGGCTTCCTTCCACGACGCGCGGCGCGACCGCTTCGCCCGGCTGGAGGAGCTGCGCCGACGCTGGGATGAGGAGCACGACAAGCTCAAGACGCTCGTTGTGACCCTGCGCCAGAAGGCGGCATACAACGACGGGATGGCCAGCCGCTACCAGGCGGCAGTGACCCGGCTGGCGAAGTTCGAGGAGGCGGGACCGCCCCAGGCGGTGCCGCAAGAGCAGACCGTCCGGATGCGCCTGGCCGGTGGACGCACCGGTAAGCGCGCCGTCGTCTGCACCGCGCTGGAGCTGACCGGCTTGATGAAGCCGTTCGACCTCGAGGTCTGGTACGGCGAGCGGGTGGCGGTTCTCGGCGCCAACGGCTCCGGCAAGTCGCACTTCCTGCGGCTGCTCGCAGCCGGCGGCACCGACCCCGAGCCGGATCACCGGCCGGTCGACGACCTCGTCGTCGATCCCGTCGCCCACACCGGCACGGCCCGACTCGGCGCGCGGGTTCGGCCAGGCTGGTTCGCGCAGACCCATGCCCATCCGGAGCTGCTCGGACGATCGCTGCTCGACATCCTGTGGAAGGGGGACCGGCACCGCCCCGGGATGGGTCGCGAACAAGCGGCAAGAGTGCTTGACCGCTATGAACTGGCACGTGCGTCGGAGCAGCCGTTCGACACCCTGTCCGGTGGCCAGCAGGCCCGGATGCAGATCCTCTTGCTCGAGCTGTCCGGGGCCACGTTGTTGTTGCTCGACGAGCCGACGGACAACCTCGACGTCATCTCGGCCGAGGCATTGGAAGCCGGCCTCGAGGCCTTCGACGGGACGGTCCTCGCGGTCACCCACGACCGGTGGTTCGCCCGCTCCTTCGACCGGTTTCTCGTCTTCCGGTCCGACGGGTCGGTCGTGGAGACGACCGAACCGGTTTGGGATGAGACCCGACCCAATCGTGACAAGGCGTCTTGACGGTGCGAAACGGGTGAAGTTATGCCCGATTTATGGTTACTCTGTGTGTCGTCAAGACCGCTTGTCGATTACAGACTGGTACATCAAACGGGTGAACTTATCGGGTGAAAGCGCACGTAACTGGCCAAACGACCAGGACTGGCCCTTGCGCTCTGTGTTACAGCGAGTACTGTGCGTTTAGCCGTCACCTTTGGGTGGCAGTGCTCTGGCGCGAGCAACTGCTCGCATCAGAACGGGGCACGTAGATCCGAGTGGTTCCCGTAGGGGACGCGGTCGCCAATACCGCTCGGGGAGTGAGTGGCGAGACCGACCCGGTACGTCGGAAAGGGCTGTGCCTTCGGGGCACCGACACACCGGATGGAAGACATGAAGTCTCGCGAACTCCAGCGACCCGGCGAAGAAGCCGGCGCGCGCGCGTGGCATCGCCGCGTGATTCTCGGCGGTCTGGGGACCGCCGGCGCATCGATTGCGCTCGCCGCGCTCGCCTCGGCGGCATTCGGCAACGCGGCCAACCCCACGTCTGCGTCGAGCACCGAGACCATCAACCCGGATGGCACCGTCGCGGTGACCGTCCACGGCTCGTGGTCCTGGGGCGAGCTCGCTGGCGTGCAGACGAGCCCGCAGAAGGACTGTGCAGGCCGTTCCGGTGTGGGCTGGTCGGTCGACTGGTGGGGCATGAGCAGCAGCTCCTCGCCGACCGCTGGCAAGGGTCCGACGTCGGGATCCCTTGTCAACCCGGCCACTTCCAAGACGACGGGGCCCTCGCCCACCGGCGGCGCGCTCTCGGTCGCCGGCACCTGGCAGGTCAAGTCCGGCGTCAACAAGGGCCTGTTCTTCCACACGAGCCACCTCTTCAACGGCTTCGAAGCGAACCTGTGCCCGCAGACGCCGGCCGACCCGACCGGCAACCCGGACATCACTCTCGACGGCACGGGCGCGCCGACTGGTAGCTACTCCGCAACCGCGCTCTACCCGAGCCTCGCGGCGGTGCCCGCCAAGATCTGCGTGAACTTCTACGACCCGCACGGCAGTCGGGGTTCCTTCTCCACCTCGGCCGGCGACAACTTCGCCGACCAGGCGAACGACAACTCCATCACGACCAACAGCTTCGACCCGGTGAACGTGCAGGGGAACTGCTCGACCCCGGTGCTGACCAACCTGTCAATCAACGTTGTCAAGGACAACGACGCTAACCAGGACGGCCAGTTCAACGACGAAGAGACAGCGAAGACCGCTGGCCAGGACGTCGTCTTCCGGGTGAAGATCACCAACCCGCAGAGCAACAACGTTCCGGTCGTCATCGACACCACGACGGACGCGGCGCCGGGCTTCCCGACTCACGGCATCGCCTGCAAGGACAGCAACGGCAACAACGTGATCGGCCAGACGCTTCAAGCCGGCGCCTCGGTCACGTGCACCTTCACTGAAGCGAACTACGCGCCCGCCACTGGCTCCCTGACAGACACGGTCACGGTCAACGTGCACCAGACGGGTGTGCCGGCGAACACGGCTACCGGCACGGACACCTCCAAGGTCAACTCGCCGCCGCCGGCCGTGCAGCACCTGTCGGCCAACATCTTCCAGTGCGTCAACGGCCAGCCGACGACCATTGCGGCCAACCCCGCCGGCGTCATCTCGCAGACGAGCGGTACGACGAACCTCCCGAGCGGCGCTTCGATCCCGTCAACCTCAGTTGCCGCTGGTGACTACACGCTCCACGCAACCATTCCGGCCGGCTTCGACCTCGTCCAGTGCGGCAGCTCGATCGGCACCCCGACAGACAAGACCGTCAACGTGCCCGCCGGACAGGACCGCACGGTCAACTTCTACGTGCAGCCCGCTGGCTCTCCCAACATCGTCTTCGGCAAGACCGGTCCGGCCACGGGCATCGCGGGCGGCACCGGCGACTACACGATCACGCTGACCAACTCGGGCAACGCAACGGCCCAGGGCCCGATCACCTTCGTGGACGTCCTCCCCGCGGGTGAGACCTTCAACAGCGTCCGCGGTGGCGGTTCCGCCGGCATGAGCTGCTCGGCCAGCGGCCAAATCGTCACCTGCACCTACGCGAACGACCTCGCCAAGAACACGTCCGCCACCGTCATCGTCCGCGCCAACTTCGCGCAGGGCACTGAGGGTCAGACACTCCGCGACTGTGTGGGCTCGACCCAGAACACCGCGAACGTCTGCTGGCCGACCGACATCCTTCAGCCCAACCTGCAGATCACCAAGACGGGTCCCGACACCGGCGTCCCGGGCGGCAACGGCACCTACACGATCACGGTGAAGAACGTCGGCCAGGGTCCGGCCCCAGCGGTAAGTTTCGTTGACCAGCTCCCGGCCAAGGAGTCGTTCGTCAGCGCGAGCGGCGACTTCAACTGCACGGTCAACCCGAACGACGCGACGAAGATCAACTGCGTGGCCAAGTCGGGTCTGCTGCCGCTGGCGACCAACGGAACGCTGTCGGTGAACGTGCTCGTCACCTACGCGCTCACCTCGGTGGAGGGCGACCAGCTGACGGACTGCGCGATCCTGCCGAACCTCAACCAGGACTGCAAGACGACGGTCATCCACACGCCCGACGTCGTCATCCTGAAGACCGGTCCCGCGACCGGCACGGCAGGTGGCCAGGGCACCTACACGATCAGCGTCAAGAACAATGGACAGGCGACGGCGAACAACGTGACGTTCACCGACTCGCTGCCGGTGGGTGAGACCTACGTCAGCTCCTCGAGCGCGACGGTCACCTGCTCGCTGTCCGCGAACCCGCAGGTGGTCAACTGCAGCCTCAACGGCCCACTGGCTCCGGGTGCCTCCGTCAGCGTCAACGTGACGGTGGCCTACGGCGCCAACACCGGCGGCCAGACGCTGACCGACTGCGCGACGCTGACGGCCGGCAACCAGTCGTGTGTCCCGACGAAGATCCCGTCGACCCCGTCGATCTCGGTCGTCAAGACCAACGACGCGGACGGTGACGGCGTCTTCCACGACAGCGAGCAGGCGAACGCGCCTGGTGACGCGGTGCCGTTCAAGGTGGTTGTGACGAACACCTCGGCCGACCCGATCGTCATCGACTCGGTGTCGGACGCATTCTCCGCGACCACGCTGGCCGAGTGCCCGCAGCTCATCGGCGTTGTCCTCAACTCGGGCGACTCGGTGACCTGCACCTTCACGGTCGCCAACTACGCCCCGGCGGCCGGTGACTCGCTGACCAACACGATCACAGTTGGCGGCCACCAGAACACACCGGGCGGCACGCCGGTCTCGGGCACGGACACCTCGACGGTGACGACCAAGACGCCGCCGTCCCCGGGTGCGCCGGACCTCGCGATCGTCAAGGCTGCGGACAAGGACACGGTGAAGGCGGGCAACACGCTCACCTACACCCTGGCGGTCTCCAATGTCGGCGCCGGCCCGACGACCGGTGCCATCACGGTCACGGACACCGTGCCGAGTGGCCTGGACCTGGTCTCCGTCGATGGCGGCAGCGCCTGGGACTGCACGAACTCCGGTGCGGACATCACCTGCACCTACCTGCTCGGAGTGCTCAACCCGGGTGACAGCGCCGCGCTGATCACGGTCGTGACCACGGTCAACGACACGGCAGTCGGCTCCGTCATCAACACCGGCGTGGTCAAGACGCCGGGCGATGTCAACCCGACCAACGACCGGAGCACGGTCAAGACGCCGGTCATCAAGGTCCTGCCGGAGAAGATCGTCAAGCCGACGACCCCGAGCACCCCGACGGTCCTGCCGTTCACGGGTGACCGGACCGGCTCGATGCTTCCGGTCGGCCTCCTGGCGGTCCTGGCAGGCCTCCTGCTCATGGTCGCGGGCCGGCGTCGGCGCCGGGTGACCGTCGCCTAACCAGCACAGCTGACGTCGAGGGCCGGCCGGGAGCTTCCTGCCCGGCCCTTGACGTTTCCGCTACCGCAGACGGCCGACCGCAAGGCGTTGCGACGGTGTAGGCGGGCATCGCATTGAGATGTTCCTCGCGCGCGTCGTTCAGTCACATACCCGCCGATTTGCCGCCGTGGCCGCGTTCATCGTCGTGACCTGGCTATGCGTGACCGCGAGCGGCTTTGCGCACGCAGCCGGCGGGCCGAACAGGGGAAGCGGCGCAGCCTCCACCGCTGCCACCGGCAGGGCAACTGCCCCCGGTCAACTGGCTAAGGCCGCCCCGACGACGTCCCCGCAGCCGCTGTCCAACGCGGATCTCAACCCGGGCGGCGCCAACAACGGGGGCAATTGCGGCGCCTACTGCTCCACGCGGAACGGCAGCCCCTCGCTCAACGGCAACGGCAACGGCAAGGCAGTCGGCAAGCCATGTGCCGGCTGCGTGGGCAAGGCCGACAACAAGAACCCGCCGGGGCAGGCGCCCAACGGCTCCGACCACAACAACGGCTATGAGTGCGACGGGAACCATGGTGTCGGCAAGACCAACCCGGCGCACACGGGATGCGCGAGCCTCGTCGTATCGCCAAGCCCTCGGCCCAGCCCCTCGATGTCGACGTCCCCGTCTGCGTCGCCGACCGCGACGGTGAGCCCGAGTGTGTCGCCGACCGCGACGGTGAGCCCTAGCGTGTCGCCGACCGCGACGGTGAGCCCGAGTGTGTCGCCGACCGCGACGGTGAGCCCGAGTGTGTCGCCGACCGCGACGGTGAGCCCTAGCGTGTCGCCGACCGCGACGGTGAGCCCTAGCGTGTCGCCGACGACGCCGACCACGACCGTGCTCGGACGCAAGATCACGCGGACGCCGCCGAACCAGACGCCGACCGTGCTGCCCAACCGGGTCGCCCAGACCCCGAACGCCCTTCCGTTCACCGGCGACTCGATCGCGCCGCTTGTAGGGTTCGCGGCGATCCTGCTCCTGTCGGGCTTGATGGCCGTCGTGGCCGGTCGGCAGCCAGGAGGCCTGGGTCGCCGTCGTTCGTGACTTTGACCCGCCCAGCGCAGCGTAGGTAGCATCGATAGGCCGGTCTGCCGGGTCCATCTCCGCTGACCGCGTTTCGTTCCCGCAGCACTCTCATCGCAAAGGCCTCAACGTGCGCACGTACCAGCCCAAGCCAGGCGACGTCCAGCGGCAATGGCATGTCATTGACGCGAGCGACGTCGTGCTCGGCCGGCTCGCCAGCCAGGCGGCGCGCTTGCTTCGCGGCAAACACAAGCCGATCTATGCGCCGCACGTCGACACCGGCGACTTCGTGATCATCGTCAACGCCGCCAAGGTCGCGCTGACCGGCGCGAAGCGCGAAGACAAGATCGCCTACCGGCACTCCGGCTACCCGGGCGGCCTCAAGAAGGTCCCCTACACCGAGCTGCTGGACAAGCGTCCGGACCGCGCCGTCGAGAAGGCTGTCCGCGGCATGCTTCCGCACACCACGCTGGGCCGTCAGATGGCCAGCAAGCTGAAGGTGTATGCCGGTCCCGAGCACCCCCACCAGGCGCAGAAGCCGGTGCCCTACGAGATCACACAGGTTGCGCAGTGACCGATATCGACCCTGACAGCCCGACCGACCAGGCGCTCGTCGCCGACACGATCGAGGAAGCCGACGCCGCCGACACCGCGCCCGCGGCCGGCGACGAGGTAGACGCCCCGGCGCCGGCCCCGGAGGCCCAGCGACCGGCACGTCCGGTCGTCATCGGCGGTCCGGTCGGTGCGACCGGCCGGCGCAAGGAAGCCATCGCCCGGGTCCGGCTCGTTCCCGGCACCGGCCAGTGGACGATCAACGGCCGCGCGCTCGAGGACTACTTCCCCAACAAGGTGCACCAGCAGGTCGTCAACGAGCCGCTGAAGACCCTCGACGTCGCCGACCGTTATGACGTCCTCGTCCGCGTTCAGGGCGGCGGCGTGTCCGGCCAGGCCGGCGCGGTCCGCCTCGGCATCGCCCGCGCGCTCACGCAGACCGACGATGACGCCCGTCCGCCGCTCAAGCGGGCCGGCTTCCTCACCCGCGACGCCCGGGCCAAGGAGCGGAAGAAGTACGGCCTCAAGAAGGCTCGCAAGGCCCCGCAGTACTCGAAGCGGTAGTCCGTGGGCCGTCTGTTTGGGACGGATGGGGTTCGCGGGGTCGCCGGTGTCGATCTGACCGCCGACCTTGCCATGCGGTTGGCGGCTGCAGCCGCGGCCGAGCTGGGTCCGCCCAGCCCGGGCTCGGAGCGGCCGTTGGCCGCGGTCGGGCGCGACCCTCGGCCGTCGGGTGAGTTCCTCGAGGCTGCGGTCGTCGCCGGGCTGCTTGCGGCCGGCGTCGACGTCCTGCGGCTCGGCGTCATACCCACCGCCGCCGTCGCGGCGGCGCTCGCGGCTCCTGCCGCGGGGTCGCGGTGCGCGACCTTCGGGGTGATGATCTCGGCGAGCCACAACCCGATGCCCGACAACGGGCTCAAGTTCTTCGGCGCCGGCGGCAGCAAGCTCGACGACGCGACCGAGGACGTCCTCGAGGCGCGACTGTCCCAGCCGGGCCCTGCTGCGGTCGGCGCAGCCGTGGGGCGCGTCGTTGCGGACCTCGGCGGAGCGGTGGACTGGTACGTCGACCGCCTGCTGGCCGGACTGCCGGCCCGGGCGGACGGCCTGCGGATCGTCGTCGACTGCGCGAACGGTGCCGCGGGACGGGCCGCTCCGGCGGCATACCGGGCCGCAGGTGCCGAGGTCGTCACGATCAACGACGAGTCCGACGGCTACCGCATCAACGACGGCTGTGGCGCGACTCATCTCGACCCGCTGCGACAGGCGGTGCAGGCGTACGGCGCTGCCCTCGGGCTCGCCCACGACGGCGACGCCGACCGGTGCCTGGCCGTCGATGCCGCCGGCAACGCCATCGACGGCGACCAGATCCTCGCGGTCCTCGCGGTCGCCCTGAAGGAGCGCGGTGAGCTTCACGGCGACGCGGTGGCCGCCACCGTCATGAGCAACCTCGGCTTCCACCGGGCCATGACCGCCGCCGGGATCCGGGTCGCCGAGACGCAGGTCGGCGACAGATATGTGCTCGAGCGGATGCGCGCCGAGGGGCTGGCGCTCGGCGGCGAACAGTCGGGGCACATCGTCCTTGCCGAGCACACCACCACCGGCGACGGGATCCTCACCGGACTGCACCTGCTAGCGCGGGTTGTGACGACCCAACGGTCGCTCGCCGACCTGGCCGGCATCGTCCAGCGGCTGCCGCAGATCCTGGTCAACGTGGCTGTCGCCGACAAGGAGGCCGCGCTGGCAACCTTGCTGCCGCTGGCTGAGGCAGCCACCGCTGACCTGGGGCAGGAGGGGCGGGTGCTGGTGCGGGCCAGTGGCACCGAGCGGCTGATCCGGGTCATGGTGGAGGCCGGCACCGAACAGCGCGCTCGCGGGTTGGCCGAGTCGCTTGCCGCCTCGGTTTCGTCTGCTTAGCGCGACGCGGATCCGGGCAGTCCCGTCGATGATGGCGAGTGAACGTCCTACGCTCCGCTAGAGGAAATGTCCCGTCCACCGGGACGAAGAAGCGAGGTCGCGATGACTCGGATTCCGACCGCACTTCCGCAGCTGCGTCGAGGCCGGCACCGGCGTAAGCGGCACGGCGTGTGCCTCATGGAGTACACGTCAATCCTTGCCGGCGAGCCGTTCAGCGACCACCCGCGCTGCACCGACCCTGTGCTGGCGACGGTCGCCCGCACGGTCAACGACTACATCAGCGATGAGGCGCGGCAACCCCTGGTCGTGCTCGCCAGCGACCTCACCACGCTCTCGGCGGCCGGGCCGGAGGTCGGCTATGACCTCGCTAGGCGCTGTCTGCTCACCGCGCTTCCCTACGCCAGCGTCGAGCGTCGCTACGTCATCACGGTCGGACTTCTCGGGCTCGACCGGGCCGCGCAGGGCCAAAGCAGGGGCTGGGATGCCGCGCTGCTCGATCTCGACAGCGAACTCGCGCTCGGGCCGTGTTCGCACGACCTCGACGAAGCGGCGGCCATGTTGCGCCGGCATCGGGTGTCTCCGGGCGAATATGTGCGCCGAGGTCTCCCGGTGGCGATCGAGGCTGCTGTCAGCTCTATTGCGCAAAATGCGCCCCAGGCCGACCGCATCCTTGCTGGGTTGCTGACGGACTGCATGTCCGATGTAAGCCGAGCGACCGCGACGGCAAAGGTACCCTCGGCCATATGTGCGGCATCGTCGGATACGTCGGCGACCAACCAGCCCTCGACGTAGTCCGCCAAGGTCTGCGCCGGCTCGAGTACCGCGGGTACGACTCCGCAGGCGTCGCCGTACTCGGTCCCACCGAGCTGGCGATCGAACGCCGGGCTGGCAAGCTCGCCAATCTCGATGCGGCGCTCGCCGACAACTCCCTGCCGGGCACGCTCGGCATCGGGCACACCCGCTGGGCGACGCACGGTGCGCCGACCGACCGCAACGCCCACCCGCACACCGACTGCTCCGGCCGTCTGGCGATCGTGCACAACGGGACCATTGAGAACTTTGCCGAGCTCCGTGACGAGCTCGAGCACCGCGGTCACGAGCTGACCAGCGACACGGACACTGAAGCGGTCGCGCATCTCATCGAGGAGCAGTACGACGCCACTGGCGCGGACCTCGCGAAGGCCGTACGGAACGTCTGTAATGCCCTTGAAGGGTCGTTCGTTCTCGTCGTCGCGCATCAGGACCAGCCGGACCTCGTCATCGGTGCCCGCCGCAACCTGCCCCTCGTGGTGGGGCTGGGTGATGGCGAGAACTTCCTGGCCAGCGACGTGACCGCGTTCATCGCGCACACCCGACGCGCACGAGCTCTCGACCAGGATCAGGTCGTCGAGCTTCGCCGGGGCGGGGTCCGCGTCACCGACCTCGACGGCAACGAGATCAGCGGCGAGGAGTTCCACGTCGACTGGGACACCGCGGCCGCCGAGAAGGCCGGCTACGAGTACTTCATGCTCAAAGAGATCCAAGAGCAGCCGGAGGCCATCCGGGAGACCATCGGTGGCCGGATCGGCGCGGACGGCAAGCTCCGGCTCGACGAGCTGTCCATCAGCGACGAAGACGTGCGCGAGTTCGACAAGGTCTTCATCGTTGCGTGTGGCTCGGCCTACCACTCGGGCCTCGTCGGCAAGTACGCGATCGAGCGCTGGTGCCGGCTCCCGGTCGAGGTCGAGATCTCCAGCGAGTTCCGGTACCGAGACCCTGTCCTCGACCGGCACACGCTGGTGATCGCCGTATCGCAAAGCGGCGAGACGGCCGACACGCTCGAAGCTGTCCGACACGCGCGCCAACAGCGCGCCTGGGTGCTGGCGATCACCAACACGATCGGTTCCTCGATCGCGCGGGAGAGTGACGCCGCCTTCTACACGCGTGGCGGCCCGGAGATCGCGGTCGCATCGACCAAGTGCACGATGACCCAGCTCGCCGCCGTCTACCTCGTCGGCCTGTACCTCGCCCAAGTGCGCGGGACACGTGACCTCGACGAAGTGCAGTCGCATTTCAATGACCTTGCGACCACCCCCGACCTCGTCGCGGAAGTGATCGGCCGGATGGACCCGGTGCGGAAGATCGCCCGTGACCTGTCGGGCGAGGAGCGCGTGCTGTTCCTCGGTCGCCACATCGGCTACCCGATGGCCCTCGAAGGCGCATTGAAGCTCAAGGAACTTGCTTACGTCTCCGCCGAGGGCATGCCCGCCGGCGAGATCAAGCACGGCCCGATCGCGTTGATCGAGAAGGACACCCCCGTCGTCGTCCTCGCCACCCGGCATGCGCTGTCGGCGAAGCTGGTGACGAACATCCAGGAGATTCGTGCGCGCGGCGCCCGCACCATCGTCATCGCGACCGACGGCGACGAATCTGTGACTCCGTACGCCGATGAGGTCATCCGGTTGCCGGACACGAAATCGCTGCTCGCGCCGCTGCTGACCTTGGTGCCGATGCAGGTGCTCGCGGCCGAGTTCGCCATGGCACGCGGTCTCGACGTCGACCAGCCGCGCAACCTCGCGAAGTCCGTCACAGTCGAATAACACCCCACGACGTTTTCTCGCTGCGCTCGAAAACGCCGCGGGGGCTTCGAAAGGACAATCGTTGATTGTGGGCGTGGGTGTGGACGTGGTCGACATCGCTCGGTTCGAGCAGTCGTTGTCGCGCACGCCGAACCTCGCGCACCGGTTGTTTGCCGAGTCCGAACGGGACCTGCCACTGCACAGCCTCGCGGCGCGTTTCGCGGCCAAAGAGGCCTTGGCAAAGGCGCTCGGCGCGCCCAACGGCTTGCAGTGGCATGACGCCGTCGTTGTCACCGACAACTCCGGCCGGCCCTCGTGGGCGCTCACGGGCACAGTCGCGGCGGCAGCCGAGCAGGCGGGAGTCGTGACGGTTCACCTGTCGCTGTCGCACGACGCGGGCAGCGCGGTGGCGATGGTGGTGGCCGAAGGATGAGGTCGGCCTACGACGCCGAGCAAGTACGCAAGGCGGAGGCGCCGCTGCTCGCATCGCTCCCCGACGGCACGTTGATGCAGCGTGCCGCGACTGCACTTGCTCGTCGCTGCGCCGAGCTGCTCGGACGGGTCTACGGCGCGCGGGTAGTCGTACTCGCCGGTGGCGGCAACAACGGCGGCGACGCGCTGTATGCCGGTGCGGCGCTTGCGCGTCGCGGTGCGCGCGTCGACGTCGTGCGTGTCTCGGATCGAACGCTCGAGCCCGCATTCGCCGCGGCTCGTGCTGTCGGTGCTCGCGTGTATGACGCCGGGACCGACGAGGCGACGGCGGCTGTCGCCGCCGCCGACCTCGTCATTGACGGGATGCTCGGCATCGGCGGCACCGGCGGTTTGCGTGAACCGGCCGCGACCATTGCGACGAGTCTTCGCGACAGGCAGGCAGTCGTCGTTGCTGTCGACGTGCCGAGTGGTGTGGACGCCTCGACCGGCGAAGTGGCTGGTGTTGCCGTGCGAGCCGATGTCACGGTGACGTTCGGCGCCCTGAAGGCGGGATTGCTGGTTGCGCCGGGTGCGGCATACGCGGGTTTCGTCGATGTCGTCGAGATCGGCCTGACGTTGCCGGTAGCGGACGTCACCGCACTCGACGCCGCCGACGTCGCGGCTCTGGTCCCTGAGGCGCCCGAGGAGACCGACAAGTATCGACGTGGCGTTGTCGGCGTCGTCGCAGGTAGCGACGTCTACACAGGCGCGGCGGTGCTCGCAACCGGCGGAGCGATCGCCGGTGGCGCGGGCATGGTCAGGTTCGTCGGGGTGGCGCATCCGGCCGAGTTAGTGCGACAACGCTGGCCCGAAGCGGTCGTCACCGTTGTCGAACCCGGTGACGGCGCTGGGTTGGTCGACGCAGGTCGCGTGCAGGCGTGGGTCGTCGGCTCCGGACTCGGCACCGATGACGCTGCCGCTTCGTTCGTGCGCGCGCTACTGGAAACCGATGTGCCCGTGCTGGTTGATGCGGACGGTCTGACGGTGCTGAGCGCGCATCGCGAGTGGCTGAAAGGGCGCGCGGCCGCGACGTTGCTGACGCCGCACGCCGGTGAGTTCGCCCGGCTCATGGGTGTCGAACGGGCTGAGATCGAGGCGCACCGGCTTGCGTTCGCGCGTCGCGCCGCGTCCGAGCTCGGTGTAACTGTGCTGCTCAAGGGATCGACCACGCTCGTCGCGGATCCCTCCGGCGAGGTACGCGTCAACACCGCGCAGACTCCCTACCTCGCGACGGCCGGCAGCGGCGACGTGCTGTCCGGGCTGTGCGGCGCGTTGCTTGCAGCCGGGCTGTCCGCGCTGGACGCGGGATCGGTCGGCGCGTTCTTGCATGGGATGTCCGGACTGCTGGCGGCTGCGGCTCCCGCTGTGCCGGTGAGTGCACTCGACCTCGTCGAGCACCTCCCCGGTGCGTTGCGGGCCGTTCGACTGTGACGGTTACGGGACAATCGAGTCATGCCCCCGTTTGTCGCTGAGGTCGACCTCGACGCGATTCGCGACAATGTCGCTGAGTTGCGCCGGCGCGCGGGATCCGCAGCTGTCATGGCCGTCGTCAAGGCGGACGGCTACGGGCACGGGATGGTCCCGTCAGCGCGAGCAGCGGTCGAGGCGGGCGCGGGCTGGCTCGGTGTCGCGTTCATCGACGAAGCACTCGCGCTGCGCGCGGCCGGCATCGAGGTCCCGATCCTCGCGTGGCTCGTTGACCAGCAGGCGGATGTCGCCGCGGCGATCGCCGCCGACGTCGATCTGAGCGTCAGCGCCGGCTGGACGCTCGACCTCATCGCAGATGCTGCTGCGGCCGCCGGCCGCGTCGCGCGCGTGCATGCGAAGGCAGACACGGGCCTCGCCCGGGGCGGTGCAACGAGCGCCGACTGGCCGGCTCTTGTCGACGCTGTGTCGAAACGCCAGGCCGAGGGGCAGGTGGACGTGGTCGGCATCTGGTCGCACCTCGCCCACGCGGACGCTCCGGGCCATCCGACGATCGACCGCCAGCGCGCGCTCTTCGTGGAGGCCGTGGAGATCGCAGCGACGGCCGGGCTGCGACCGCAAGTGCGCCATCTCGCCAACTCCGCCGCGACGTTGGTGTTGCCGCAGACACATTTCGACCTTGTGCGGCCGGGCATCGCGGTCTATGGCTTGTCACCGGGCCCGCAAGTGGGGGTGTCGGCCGACCTCGGGTTGCGGCCGGCGATGCGACTGCGCACCTCGGTCGCGCTGGTCAAGTCGGTCGGTGCCGGCCAGGGCGTGTCCTACGGTCATCGCTACAGCACGCCGTCGTCGACAACACTTGCCCTCGTGCCCGTCGGCTATGCGGACGGCATCCCGCGCCAGGCGACGAACATCGGACCGGTGCAGATCAACGGAAGGCGTTATGTGGTCAGCGGCACGGTTTGCATGGATCAGTTCGTCGTCGACGTCGGCGACGACGCCGTCGCGATCGGCGACGACGTCGTGTTGTTCGGGCCCGGCGACAACGGGGAACCCACGGCCGACGACTGGGCCGCGGTGATCGGCACCATCAACTACGAGATCGTCACGCGCATCGGGGCGCGGGTTCCGCGCAGCTACTTAGGCGAGAGCGCATGAACAAGCGAACAGCGGGGATCGCCGCCGCTTCCGTCGCGGGCGTGGCCGCTCTCATCGGGACCGGTGTGGCGGTCGAGCGACGTGTCGTCGGCCGGGCGCGCAATGTCGCGGATCCCTACGCCAACGTCAAGTTCGGCGACCGGCATAGCGCCGCTGTCACGGTCACAGCGAACGATGGCGTCGCGCTGCACGTCGAGGTCGACGGCGACGAGGACGCTGATCTGACAGTTGTTTTCGTGCACGGCTTCACGCTGTCGCTCGATTGCTGGCACTTCCAGCGCCGTGAGCTGGCTGACGACGTACGTCAGGTGTTCTACGACCAGCGCAGCCATGGCGCATCCGGGCGTTCCCCGCGCGAACACTCGACGATCGACCAGCTCGGCGAGGACTTGTATGCCGTCCTGCAGGCGGTCGCACCAACCGGTCCGGTTGTCCTTGTCGGGCATTCGATGGGTGGTATGACGGTCCTCGCGCTCGCTGACAGTCATCCGGAAATGTTCGGTGATCGAGTCGTCGGTGTCGCACTTGTCGGCACCGCGGCCGGCGCGTTCGCCGAGACCATTTTCGGAATCCCCGGTGTCCTCGGTCGCGCGTTGCGTCCGGTCGCACCGGGTGCGATCCGCGCAGCGAGCCGGCAGGCACAGCTGCTCGAGCAAGGCCGTCGCGCGGGCAGTGACGTTGCATTCTTGTTGACACGCAAGCTTTCTTACGGCGACAACCCGCCGCCGTCGCTCGTCGCGTTCATGGAACAGATGCTCGCCGGCACCTCGGTCGAAGTGATGACGGAGTTCTTCGACACGTTCCTCACGCACGACAAGCTCGAGGCGCTCGAGGTGCTCGACGCCGTGCCCACGGTCATCATCTGCGGTGAGAAGGACATGCTGACGCCGGTCAAGAACAGCCACGTGATGGCCGACGCGCTGCCCAGCGCAGAGCTGGCCGTCGTACCTGGTGCGGGTCACATGGTCATGCTCGAACGACCTTCGGTCGTTGCCGCGGCGTTGCGCCAGTTGCTCGACCGGTCACGTGCCTTCATCGCGCCCGCAAAGCCCGCATGACACTCGACGAGCTCGCTCCGCAAGTTCGCGCGTGTACGGCTTGCGCGTTGGCGCAGACGCGCACGACAGTCGTTGTCGGCGACTTTCCTGCGAATGCTCGGCTTCTGCTCGTCGGCGAAGCGCCGGGTGCTCAAGAGGATGCAACCGGCCGGCCGTTCGTCGGCAAGGCCGGTGCGCTACTCGATGAGTTACTCAGCGCCGCCGGTTTGCCGCGATCGCAGGTCGCGGTCGCCAACGTCATCAAGTGCCGACCGCCGGACAACCGCGCACCGACTCGTGCCGAGGTGCGCACCTGCCGGGGGTGGCTCGAGCAACAGGTCTCGCTCGTCGATCCGCCGCTCGTCGTCACGATGGGCGGCACCGCGCTCGGGTGGGCGCTCGGCCCGGGGCGTCGGCTACGCGACGAGCGCGGGCGGATCCAACCGTGGGACGGCCGCTCGTTGCTCGTCACCTATCACCCTTCCGCGGCGATTCGCTTCGGTCCCAAGGGCGAGCCGATGGCGGCGTTACGCGCGGACTTGCAGCTGGCGGCGGAGACGGTGTGCGCGAGCTGACGGTCCCGACCACCGATGACATGCGGGCTCTTGGTGAGGAGATCGCGGGCAGCCTCAAAGCGGGAGATCTTGTTGTCCTGACAGGAGATCTCGGCGCCGGCAAGACAACATTGGTGCAAGGCATCGCGGCGGGCTTGGGTGCTTCCGGTCCGGTGCTGTCGCCGACGTTTGTCATCGCGCGCTTGTATCGCGACGGGCGAGTCCCCCTCGTCCATGTCGACGCCTACCGACTGGGCTCACGGGTCGAGGTGGACGACCTCGACCTCGACGCCGACGTCTCCGAGTCAGTGACGGTCGTCGAGTGGGGCGAAGGCTTGGTCGAAGGCCTGTCCGATCACCGCCTCGTCATACAGATCACGCGTTCCGAAGCCGAATCCGACGAGACCCGGCGGGTGACGATCACCACCGCGCAGAGCTAGAACACCCGCGACTGGGCGATCGAGACGACCACGGTCGCCGCCGCAGCGACGATCGAGAGAACCTGGAGCACGAGAGCGCCCCTGCTGATCTGTGCGGATTTCGCCGCGACAGCGACAGCGGCAGCGGCCAGAAGCGGCGTGACGCCGAGCCAAAAGACCGCGATCGACAGGATCGCGAGCACCGAAATGATGATCACGGTTCGGGCGACGTTCTTTACTCGCGGCAAGACGACGTACCACAACAGTGCCGCCACGACGAGAAGGAGAACAGCGGAGAAGATCGCTGGGCCAAGCCCGCCGTTGTCACCCTTCTTCAGGTCCGTGTTGCCGGCGAAGATCACCAACCCGCCAAGCGCAATGCCGATGCCGAACAGCGCTGCAGGGTTGAGGCTCAATCGGCTTGTTCTTCCTGGTGCGGTCGTCGACGAAACAGCGTCCGTCATAGCTCTCCCATCGGATTGGGCAGCCCCACTGGCTCCGGGCGGCTGACGTGGTTGTACATGACGCGGGAGGCCCCGTCCGGCGATTGCGCGCAGAAACACCGTGTGGGTGACGTCCGGCGACGTGGCTACATCCTTTCGAGATGTTGACCGTTTTCTATTGATTTACAGGCGGAAACTGTCGTATTCGGTCTTTACCTTCGTGGCATGTCACTTCCGCTGGACGCGCTGGCCCGGACGAAGGTCGTGTCTGGGCCGGGTCTGGCTGTGCTGGACGCGATGCGGTTGGCGTGGATCGACGACGAACGGTTCGGGCCGCGGGAGATCACGATGCTGTCCGCCATCGATCCGACGAAGCTGGCCAAGGCGGAGTTGCCGACCTACATCAAGAACTGTGACCGGGCCGAGTCGATCTTCGCGGCCCGTCGGGACCGGGCGACGTTGCTGATGGCTGGGCCGGATGACCGGGGCAAGAACTACCGGGAGCTGGAAACACCGGCGCACGAGTTGTGCGTCGCGTTACGGATCCCGTTGGGTGCCGCGCACACCGAGATCTACCGGTCGCGGCGCCTCGCCTTGCTGCCCGGTACCCGCCGCCTCTACGACCAGGGGCTGCTCACCCGCAAACACGTCGCGAAGATCACCACCGGCACCGGGCACCTGACCGCCGAGCAGTGCGCTGAAGTCGAACGCCGCGTCCTCACCGACGCCGAGATGCTCTCGGTGCGGGAGTTCGCCCGCCGGATCCGGCGTGCCGTCGCGCAACTCAACCCGCGAGAGGCCAAAGACCGCCACGACCGGGCCGCGGCGTCCTGCGACGTGAGTTTCGAAGCCGGTGAGGACGGCATCGGCTGGCTCACCTCCACCATGCCGCTGCTCGACGCCGTCATCTGCACGAAGGCCTACCACGCCTACGCGCTGGCGAAGAAGAAAGCCGGCGACCCCCGTCCCATCGGGGTGCTACGCGCCGAAGCCCAACGCGTGTTCGCCGAAGCGTCCCTGACCGGGCAGCTCACCGGCACCGTCCCCACCCATCACGGCCGACCCGTCGAGGTCCAGGTCGCGGTCACCCCCGAAGCGCTGCTCGGCCTGGCCGACACCCCCGCCGAGATCCCCGGGATCGGCCCGATCCCGATCGAACTGGTCCGCCAGATGATCCACGACGCGAAACTGCGCTGGATCACCATCAGCGCCGCCAACGGCCGCCTCCTCGACCGCAGCCCCCACACCTGGCGCATCCCGCCCGACATCCACGCCCACGCCGACCAGACCTACGTCGACAGCGTCGGCCCGCACTCCACCGTCCCCGCCGACCGCTGCGACGGCGAGCACCTCATCGAATACCCCGGCGGCCCCACCACCATCACCAACATCGCTCCGATGGACCGCAGCTGGCACATCGCCAAAACCCACACCCCCGGCATGAACGTCACCCGCAACCCCGACGGCACCATCACCTGGACCACCCCACTCGGCCAAACCCTCACCGTCCAGCCCTACGACTACAGACTCGGGCCCTAACAGACGCGCGCTTCTTCCGCTTTCCACGCCGGCGACTAACCTCGTCGAGCGTGCTCGCTCTCGGCATGGACACGTCAACGCCGACGGTCTCCGTCGCGCTTGTCGACGGTGACCAGGTAGTTGCCCGCCGGGATGACCTTGCTAATAACGCGCATGGCGAAGTCCTCGCCCTGCTCATCGATGCAGTCCTTCGCGAAGTCAGTGCCAGAACGGCGGATCTGTCGGCACTTGGCGTCGGACTGGGACCCGGCCCGTTCACCGGGCTTCGAGTCGGCATCGTCACTGCCGCTGCGATGAGTGATGCGCTCGGCGTTCCTGCTTATGGCCAGTGCTCGCTCGACGTCGTCAGGCGCGTGGATGCACAACCGTGCGCGGTCGTGACGGACGCACGCCGTCGCCAGGTCTACTGGGCTTGGTATGACGAACGCGGAAGGCGCGTCGAGGGTCCCGACATCGCACCGCCCGCAGATGTGGCTGCTCGTCTGCGCGGACACGTTCAGAACGTCTCCGGCCCTGGGGCAGCGCAGTACGCCGATGTTTTCGCCGACTTCCATGTCATGGAAGCGCAGTGGCCGGACGCGGCTGCACTTGCGAAGACCGCGACCGACCAACTAACCACCGGCGCAGTCGCCGGACCACTGACGCCGATGTATCTGCGACGGCCGGACGCACGCGAGCCTGGGCCGCCGAAGCGGGTGACGCCGGCATGACGGCGACATTGCGGCCGATGCGGTGGTGGGACATCGAACCCGTGTTGGTGTTGGAGACGCAGCTGTTCGCGGAAGACGCGTGGTCCGACACGATGTTCTGGTCTGAGCTGGCCCAACGCGACACCCGTTGGTATGTCGTCGCCGTTCGCGATGACGACCTTGTTGGTTACGCCGGCTTGTGTGCCTACGCGCCGGACGAGGCTTACGTGCAGACCATCGGGGTTGCTACGAGCAAGCAACGCGGCGGAGTTGGTACTGCGCTACTCGAAGCGTTGCTCGCCGAGGCCGAACGACGCGGTGCCAAGCGCGTCGACCTCGAGGTTCGTGCCGACAACGACGTCGCCATCGGGCTGTATGAGCGCCACGGTTTCGAAGCCGTCGGCATGCGTCGGGGCTACTACCAACCCAGCGGCGCTGACGCCGTCGTGATGAGGCGGGGTGCATCGCGGTGACCGAGCCGTTGGTACTCGGCATCGAGACCTCGTGCGACGAAACCGGCGTTGGCATCGTCCGCGGCGGTGAGCTTCTCGCCGATGCTCTTGCGTCAAGTGTTGACGAGCACGCCCGCTTCGGCGGCGTCGTACCAGAAGTTGCAAGTCGCGCGCACCTCGAAGCACTTGTGCCGACCGTGCACCGTGCACTCGAGCAAGCCAACGTGCAGATGCGTGACGTCGACGCGATCGCGGTCACTGCCGGCCCTGGGCTCGCCGGTGCGCTGCTCGTCGGCGTCGCTGCTGCGAAGGCTTACGCCGTCGCCCTCGACAAGCCGCTGTATGGCGTCAACCACCTGGCCGCCCATGTCGCTGTCGACCGGCTGGCCAATGGCGATCTGCCGCAGCCATGCGTTGCGCTGCTCGTCTCGGGTGGGCACTCCTCACTGCTGCTCGTTCCGGATGTCACTGGTGAGGTCGAGCCGCTCGGGCAGACCATCGACGACGCAGCGGGCGAGGCGTTCGACAAGGTGGCGCGTGTCCTCGGCCTTCCGTTTCCCGGCGGGCCGCACATCGACCGCGTCGCAAAGGACGGCAACAGCCAAGCCGTCGACTTCCCCCGCGGTGTCGTCCGGGGTGCGCCGTACTCGTTCACCTTCAGTGGCCTGAAGACCGCGGTTGCGCGCTGGGTCGAGGCGCGGCAGCGGCAGGGCCACGAGGTGCCGCTGGCCGACATCGCCGCGTCGTTCCAGGAAGCGGTCGTCGACGTCTTGACCCGTCGCGCAGTCGCCGCCTGCAAGGACAAAGGTGTCGACCACTTGGTCATCGGTGGCGGGGTCGCGGCGAACAGCCGTCTGCGCGCGGTCGCAGCGGAGCGGTGCACGGAAGCCGGCATCCACCTTCGCGTTCCGCCGCCCCGACTGTGCACCGACAACGGTGCGATGGTCGCCGCTCTCGGCGTCCTCCTCGTCGACCGGGGGATCGCGCCGAACTCGCTGGATCTCGCGGCAGACCCGGCGCTCTCCCTCGCCTGACACTCTGCTGTTCGCTAGTGGTGGAATGCGGCTATGGACACCGCTTTTCTCAGCGAGACCGTGCACTTTCCCGGACACAACGGAGAGCAGATCGAGGGCTATGCCGCCCGTCCCGTTGACGCCTCGAGACGCGGCGGCGTCGTACTCATTCACCACTTTCCGGGATACGACCGCGAGACCAAAGAGTTCGCGCGCCGGTTCGCGGACCGGGGCTACAACGCGGTCGTGCCGAACCTCTACAGCCGCGTCCCCGGCTCGTATGACGACGCCGCCGCCGCTGTCCGCGCGGAAGGCGGCGTCTCCGACGAACAGGTGATGGGTGACATCAACGGCGGCGTGGACTATCTGCGCGGTCTGGACACGAGCAACGGCAAGGTTGCCGTGATCGGGCACTGTTCAGGTGGGCGGCAGACCTACCTCGCCGCCGCGACGTTGCCGATCGACGCAGCGATCGTCTGTTACGGCGGGATGATCGTTGGCGAACAGTCGCCGGTACCGGCCTGGGCGCCGATCATCGACCGGACGCCCGAGATCAGCTGCCCCGTCCTGGGTTTCTTCGGCAACGATGACCAGTTCCCGACCCCGGCACAGGTCGACGAGATCGAGAAGGCGCTCATCGAGGCGGGCAAGGACTATGAGTTCCACCGCTACGACGGCGCCGGCCACGCGTTCTTCGGGCCCGACCGGCCGGCGTACCGCGTCGAGGCCGCCCTCGAGGGCTGGGATCTCATCTGGAAGTTCCTGACCAAGCAGCTGGGTGGCTGACCGATGTGCACCTACATCACGGCGACACTGCCGGTGACCGGCAGCGCCAAGGGTTCGACTGGCTGGTTTCGCGCGACCGATGCGACGGTCTACTTCGACCACCCGACGCACGCGTTGGCTGACCACACGTTGAACATCGACGTCCGCCGCCCTGCCGACGGACCGGCGGCTCGGGTCGCCATCGAGCTGACCGCCGACTCGGCCCGGGAGCTGGCCGCAACGATCCTTCGGGTGCTGGACGAGTACGCCCCTGGCGAACCCGAACCACCTCAATTGACGGGCCGGATGACGGAAGCGTAAATTGGCACTCGGCACGCCAGAGTGCTAGACGCTCTGAAGTGCTGGACCTCGCTCGCCTGACCCCCGCGACGGCAGGCTAACGGCGAGCGTCCTCCACCCGTCCACCACATCCGAACGTTGGGGGAGGCAGGTCGTGACCACGGCCACCAAGGTCAACATCAAGCCGCTCGAAGACCGCATCGTCGTCACGGTGCTGGAGTCCGAGCAGACAACGGCGTCGGGCATCGTCATTCCCGACACCGCCAAAGAGAAGCCCCAGGAGGGCACCGTCCTCGCCGTCGGCCCCGGCCGCTTCGAGAACGGTCAGCGGCTGCCGCTCGACATCAAGGAGGGTGACACCGTCATCTTCTCCAAGTACGGCGGCACCGAAATCAAGTACGGCGCGGATGAGTACCTCATCCTGTCCGCTCGCGACGTCCTCGCGGTCGTCCAGAAGTAACCAACAACCCGTACGACGTCAGTCGCCCCGGCGACCCTGCTCACCGAGTTTGGGGCCCCGGGGCGCCTGCATGAGAGGGCACTAATGCCGAAAATCCTGCAGTTCCACTCCGACGCGCGTGACTCGCTACTGCGCGGCGTCGACCAGCTCGCCGACGCGGTCAAGGTCACCTTGGGCCCGCGCGGTCGCAACGTGGTCATCGACAAGAAGTGGGGCGCACCCACGATCACCAATGACGGCGTCACGATCGCCAAAGAGGTCGAGCTCGACGACCCCTACGAGAACATGGGTGCCCAACTCGCCAAGGAAGTCGCGACGAAGACCAACGACGTCGCCGGTGACGGGACGACCACCGCAACCGTCCTCGCCCAGGCGATGGTTCACGAGGGCGTCCGCAACGTTGCGGCCGGCGCCAATCCACTCTCCCTCAAGCGCGGCATCGACGCCGCAGTCGAGGCGGTCAACGACAAGCTGTTGAGCATCGCGCGCGAGGTCGACGACCAGTCCGAGGTCGCTCAGGTCGCCGCGATCTCCGCCCAGGACGCGAAGATCGGTGAGCTCATCGCCGAGGCGTTCGACAAGGTCGGCAAGGACGGTGTCATCACCGTCGAAGAGGCGCAGACCATGGGCCTCGAGCTCGAGTTCACCGAGGGCATGCAGTTCGACAAGGGCTACATCTCGCCGTACTTCGTCACCGACCCGGAGCGGATGGAGGCCGTCCTCGACGAGCCGCACATCCTGCTGCACCAGGGCAAGATCTCCGCGATCGGCGATCTGCTGCCGCTGCTGGAGAAGGTCGTGCAGAGCGGCAAGCCGTTGTTCATCATCGCCGAGGACGTCGACGGCGAAGCGCTGTCGACCCTGGTGGTCAACAAGATCCGCGGCACGTTCACAGCCGTCGCGGTCAAGGCGCCGGGCTTCGGTGACCGCCGCAAGGCGATGCTGCAGGACATGGCCGTCCTCACCGGCGCACAGGTTGTCGCCGAAGAGGTCGGGCTGTCGCTCGCGACCGCCGGGCTCGAGGTGCTCGGACGGGCTCGTCGGGTCACGGTGACCAAGGACACGACGACGATCGTCGACGGCGCCGGTGAGGCGTCTGCCATCTCTGACCGGATCCGTCAGATCCGCGGCGAGATCGAGTCGACCGACTCCGACTGGGATCGCGAGAAGCTCCAGGAGCGCCTCGCGAAGCTCTCCGGCGGCGTCGGGGTCATCCGCGTCGGTGCGGCGACCGAGGTCGAGCTCAAGGAGAAGAAGCACCGGCTCGAGGACGCGATCTCCGCGACGCGCGCCGCGATCGAGGAGGGCATCGTCCCGGGTGGCGGCGCGGCGCTGATCGCCGCGGTGTCCGCGCTTGACGGAGACTGCGGTCTCACTGGTGACGAGGCGACCGGCGTCGGGATCGTCCGCAGCTCGCTCGTCGAGCCGCTTCGCTGGATCGCGCAGAACGCCGGTCATGAGGGCTACGTCGTCGTCGCCAAGGTGCGCGACCTGCCCGTCGGGGAGGGGCTCAACGCCGCGACCGGCCAGTACGTCGACCTGCTGAAGGCCGGCGTCATCGACCCGGTCAAGGTGACGCGGTCAGCAGTGCGCAACGCCGCGTCGATCGCGGGCATGCTGCTCACGACGGAGACCATCGTGGCGGACAAGCCGGCCGAGCCGGAAGCCGATGCCGGGCATGGCCACGGGCACGGCCACGGGCACGGTCACGCGCACTGACGCGTTGAACGGACGGCACCGTTGAGCGGACCGGGGGAGCCTGATCTCGCCTCGCTGCTAGCCAAGGGCGAGCGAGCGGTCTTCCACGGTCCGCCGACGGCTGCCGTCGCCGACCTCGAGCGCGCCGTCGTCGTCGCCCAGGGCCAGGGGCGGCACGCCGAGGTCACCGCCGCGGTCTGGCTGCTCGGCGTCGCGCTCTCGGCGGCCGGCCGGTATGGCGCAGCCTTGCGCGTCCTCGGCCCGTTGCTCGACGCAGCCGGTGCCACCACACCTGAGACCCGCCTGTTTGCCTCGCTCACCGCGGCGACGGCCGCGAGCATCCACCGCGGTCTGGGGCGCCACGATGCCGCGCGAGCCCTCGACGAGGCCGGGCTCGGCCTCGCCGGTGGCATGGACGAACCCACTTTTGACGCCACGCTTGGGCTCGCGACCGATGCCGTCGGGCTAGGCGATGTCGAGACCGCTCGCGCCCGTCTCGCACAAGCCGAGGAGCTTGTCGTGGCCCACGAGGCGGACTGGTGGCGCCAACGGGTGCGTTTCGACTGGGCGCGCGCGGAGGTTGCGCTGCTGGCCGACGAGCCGGCGGAGGCGGTCGCGGCCGCGTCCGCCGCCGTGGAGCGCGCGGAGTCTTCGCGGGCTCCACGCCATGTGGCCAAGGGGCTGCTCTTCCAGGGCGTCGCCGAGGTGCAGTCGGGCGCTGTCGAGGCCACCAGCACGCTGCGGCGCGCAGCGACCCTTGCGGAGGGGCTCGGTGTCCTCCCGGTCGCATGGCAGGCGCGGGCCCTGCTTGGTGCGCTTTTGGCCGGTTCGCCGGGAGAAGAGAGTGCGCGGTCCCTCGCGGCCGCCCGCTCCACCGTGCTGACGATGGCCGGAGACCTGCCCCCCGACTTGCGCGAGGAATGGCTCGCCCGCCCCAACGTGAGCGCACTGCTCGAGGGCTAACTCCGGCGCTACTCCTGGGCTGCCTAGCGGGTGATGTTGCCGCGTTCTTGATCAATTTTCCCACCACGCCACTCACACTCCGCTGATGACCAGCGTCGTGGTCCCGTTCCGGCCGCCCCGGTCGGTGACCGATGCTTCCCAGGCAATCCTCGACGGTGAAGCCGACCGGGCACAGGTGGCGGCCTCGCTCTTGGAAGAGCTGGGGGACGCACTGGTGGCCATCCGCTACGCCGCGGAGCTCGTCGCGGCCGGCGGTGCGGATCCTGGCGCGATGGACGAGCCGATCCGGGTCGCGCTGGCCGCCTGCCGCAATGCCTACCGCGATCTTCGGGCGCACGCGCTCGAGGCCGGGGTTCGGGCCGCGCTCCAGCAGCTGCCCGATCGGTTCGGAGGTGACCGGCTTCATGACGGAATGCCCGGATTGCGGGTGGCCGTCGAGGCGAGCGATCCTCGGCTCGATGCCTTGCCGCCCGCTGTCGCCGTACTTGTCCAGCGTGTCGCCGAGGCGGCCCTGCGTGGGGCGACCACCCATGCCAATGTTCGAGCAATCCGAGACGGAAACCGGGTGAAGTTGTGCGTGGATTCTGCCGAGATTGCCTATGACGCCAGCGAACTGAGTCGCTGGTCGCGCCGGGCTAGCGCGCTCGGTGGTGACCTGTTGCTCCGCTCCGACGGCGTTGAGCTCGACCTGCCGGTCGCGTTCGGTTTCCTGCCCGAAGGACGTCATGACCACGGTTCTCATCTGTGACGACCACCGGATGGTCCGCGAGGGCCTGAGCCGGTCCGTCCAAGGCGTGCCTGGCGTCGATCGTGTCGACACCGCGGCGAGCGGTGAAGAGGTGCTCGCGCGCTGGCCGCGGGAACGTCAGGACCTTGTCCTCATGGACGTTCACATGCCTGGGTTGGGCGGGGTAGAGGCAGCTCGCCGGCTCGTCGCGGCATATCCGCACGCCAACGTCGTGATGCTCACCGGTGCCGCCGACCGCGACGCTGTCGCCACCGCGATCTCCGGTGGGGCCCGAGGCTTCCTGCACAAGGACGTGTCGCGCGAAGAGCTGTGCGCAGCCGTCGCCAACGCGCTCGCCACTGCCGAGCTGTTGGGCGAGGAGGACCCGCGGGCGGCTCGCCCGGCGCCCGGCGGCCCGGAGCTGACCGAGCGTGAGATGCAGGTGCTGCACGGGATGGCCGCGGGGAAGAGCAACGCCCAGATCGGCCGCGAGCTCTACCTTTCCGAGGACACGATCAAGACTCACGCGCGGCGGCTGTTCCGCAAGATGCGCGTGAACGACCGCGCGCAAGCTGTGGCCTCCGGCTTCCGCGCCGGCCTAGTCCGCTAGTCCTCGTCGGCGGTCAGAACTCCGTCGGCGAAGCCCCGCGCGTAGTCCCAGCTGACGTAGTCGGCGGGGTCCGGGTCGAATGCCGGCTCATGGACGTGCGGCTGCCCGTTGTCGAGCAGTCCGCGCAAGTTGGCGCGCAACAGGTCCCAGGCGAAGAAGTGCGGCTCGCCGCAGTCCTGGCAGTCGACGACCAGGCCACGGGTGCCACGCGGCTCGAGCAGCGCTTGGAAAACCTCGAGATCTTCGAGGTCGGCGAGGACGTCCTCGCGTTCGTCCGGACTCAGCGGATCGAACTCGTCGTCGTCGTCGAAGTCCCCGGCCGGGTCGGAGGGATCTCCGGCGAACGGGTCCATCGGCGTGTCGTCGCGCACCCAACAACCGTACGCCGGAGCGTCGTCACGCGGTTGGCCCGTTGTGGACCGGTAGGCTTAGTTCTTTCCCGCCCTCACGAGTAGGTGTGATGGACGCGACCACTGGTCTACCCGACAAGTTCGCGCGGCTGGGCCTGACTTTCGACGACGTTCTGCTGGTCCCGGCTCAGGCTGACTTCCTGCCGAGCGAGGCGAATACCACGTCCCGGCTGAGTCGCTCGCTGACGCTTCGCACACCCATCCTGTCCAGTCCCATGGACACTGTGACCGAGGCGCGGATGGCGATCGGGATGGCCCGCCATGGTGGCGTCGGCGTCCTCCACCGCAACCTGTCCGTCGAAGACCAGGCCGCCCAGGTCGACATCGTCAAGCGGTCCGAGGCGGGCATGGTCACCCAGCCGATCACCTGCTCGCCGGACGACACCATTGCCACGGCGAACACGTTGATGGGGCGCTACCGGATCTCCGGCGTACCCGTTACCGACGCCGACGGCCTGCTCGTCGGGATCGTCACCAATCGCGACATCCGCTTCGAACCGAACCACGACCGGCTCGTTCGCGACGTCATGACTCCTACGCCGCTGGTGACCGCCCCTGTCGGGGTCAGCCGAGACGACGCGTTGGCGTTGCTGCGTCGTCACAAGGTCGAGAAGCTCCCCCTCGTCGATGACGCCGGTCACCTGCGCGGACTGATCACGATCAAGGACTTCGCCAAGAGTCAGGAGTACCCCCTCGCCACGAAGGACACCGAAGGCCGGCTGATTGTCGGTGCCGCCGTTGGTGTCGGCGAGGACGCCTACAAGCGCGCGATGGCACTCCTCGATGCGGGGGTCGATTTCCTCGTGGTCGACACGGCGCACGGTCATTCGCAAGCTGTGCTCGACACGGTCGCTCGCCTGAAGGCCAACCTCTCTATCGATGTCATCGGCGGCAACGTCGCCACTGCCGAAGGCACCAAGGCGCTCATCGATGCAGGCGCCGATGCCATCAAGTCGGGCGTGGGCCCGGGTTCCATCTGCACAACCCGCGTAGTCGCCGGCGCCGGTATGCCGCAGATCACCGCGATCTACGACTGCGCCCAGGTCGCGCATGCTGCGGGTGTGCCTGTGATCGCCGATGGTGGGATGCAGTACTCCGGCGACATCGCGAAGGCCATCGCAGCTGGCGCGGACACGGTCATGCTCGGCTCGCTGCTCGCCGGTTGCGAGGAGACGCCGGGCGAGCTCATGTTCATCAACGGCAAGCAGTTCAAGTCCTACCGCGGCATGGGGTCGCTGGGCGCCATGCAATCCCGGGGCCAGAACCGTTCCTATTCAAAGGACCGCTACGGGCAGGACGACGTGCTTTCCGACGACAAGCTGGTGCCGCAGGGAGTTGAAGGACAAGTCCCCTATCGCGGTTCGTTGTCCGGCGTCCTCCATCAGCTGGTCGGCGGACTCCAGGCGGGGATGGGTTTCGTTGGTGCGCGCGACATCGAGGAACTGCAGCAGGCGATGTTGATCCGGATCACGTCGGCAGGGCTCAAGGAAAGTCACCCGCACGACGTGCAGATGACGGTCGAAGCACCGAACTACTCGACACGCTGAGGTCGTCTTCATGCGCGAGACCGTTGACATTGGCATGGGCCGAGCCGCTCGGCGCGGCTACCACCTCTACGAGGTCGGCATCGTCCCGTCGCGCCGCACGCGCGACGTCGACGTCGTCTCGATGACCTGGCAGATCGACGCCTATCGCTTTGATCTGCCACTCGTGACGACACCTTCGGACGCGACGATGTCGCCAGCGACAGTTGCGGAAGTCAACCGCCTCGGTGGCCTCGGCGTACTCGACGCCGAAGGACTGTGGACTCGGTATGACGACCCCGCGCCCGTGCTCGCCGAGCTGGCTGAGCTCACCGACGGTTTCGACCCGGATGCGGTCAACCCGACCGAAGTGCTGCAGCGTGTCTACGCGGAACCGGTGCGCGAAGAGCTCATCGCGCAACGCGTCAAAGAGTTGCGTGACTCCGGCGTGATCGTCGCCGTACGCGTGTCCCCGCAGCACACGCTCAAGTTGGCCCCGGCGATTCTTTCCGCGGGCGTGGATCTGCTGGTCATCCAAGGGACGATCGTCTCTGCCGAGCATGTGACTGCATCTGCTGCCGAGCCGCCGCTGAACCTCAAGACGTTCATCGCCGACCTGGACGTACCTGTCGTCGTCGGTGGCTGCACGAACTACCAGACCGCGCTGCACTTGATGCGCACGGGCGCGGCCGGCGTCATCGTCGGCGTTGCGGCGGACGAGTGGTCGACGACGAGCAACGTCCTCGGCATCGAGGTGCCCATGGCCACGGCGATCGTCGACGCAGCAGCGGCGCGCCGCGACTATCTCGACGAGACCGGTGGGCGCTATGTGCACGTCATCGCGGCCGGCGACATGGAAACCAGCGGTGACATTGCAAAGGCACTGGCCTGTGGGGCCGATGCGGTGATGTTGGGCAAGCCGCTCGCAATCGCGTCCGCAGCACCAGCGCGCGGAGCGTGGTGGCACACGGCTGCCTCGCACCCGAAGCTTCCGCGCGGTCGCTTCGCGGCGGCAGATGAGATGTGGCCGTTGGGATCGCTCGAACAAGTGCTGCGTGGGCCGTCAGCGACGCCCGAGGGCTACCTCAATCTTTTCGGTGGCTTGAAGCGCACCATTGCGAAGGCCGGATACTCGGACCTCAAGGAGTTCCAGAAGGTCGGCCTGATCGTCACCGGGTGAATGCCGTTCTCGTTGGGTTTCGTGAAGTTTGGCAACGGCCCGCGGTGGAGGAATCGGGGCGTTAACCTCGAAATCCAGGCGTCTCCAACCCAGGGAGTCCAGCGATGCCTGCTCGACGGTCCTTGTCCATCGGCGCTGCCTTCGCGCTCGTCACTGGCGGGGTCATGCTCGCCGTGCCCGCCGTCGCGCATCCTGCGACGACCACGTCGGCAGCGTCGTTCAGTCGGCCGATGATCCTTGCCGGCGGTGGTGCCGAGCCGTCGATCCGGGTACCGGCCGACGGCAAGTCCGCCGCCTATGTGTCCGCGCCGACCGGGCTGGGTTCCAACTTCTGGCGCATCACGAAGTCCAAGCACGCCGACGGGTCGGTGACCTACAAGCAAGGCCCGGTCATGCAGCCCGACTTCGGCACCGGCGGCGGTGACTCCGAGATCTCCGTCGGCGACCTGGGTAACACCCCACCCGCGAACGGTTGCTTGCCGATCGCCTACTCCGGTCTGCACAACATCGACGCGCTCGACAACTTCACGACGGCGACCTCGACGGATTGCGGCAAGTCGTTCGCGCTTGCGAACCCGTTCGCGACGCAGAACACCCTCACCGACCGGCAGTGGCAGGTCTTCGACGGGGCGAAGACCAACTTCCTCATCTATCACTTGGTGAGCACCGGTCAGATCGTCGTTTCGGAGAGCACCGATGGCGGCCAGACCTACGTCTCCCTAGGCGCCAGCAACGTCAACGGCATCATCGACCCGGCGCTGCTGGCGGAGAGCGGCGACACTCAGCAAATCGGCAACATCATCGTCAACCACGCCGAGCCGATCAAAGGTGTGACCAACACGCTGAGCGGTGAGCCGGTGCACGCGATGTACGCCATCTTCGGCCTCGCCGACAACACGGGCATCGCCCTGCAGTCGAACGTGCCGGGTTCTCAGTACAACGGCTTGGACGGCATCTATGTCGGCAAATCCGTTGACGGTGGCGTGACGTGGACGGACACGAAGGTGTTCAGCGTCAACCCGACGACCAAGCGTGAGCTGAACATGCTCTTCCCGGTCATCACGTCTGACGCCGCCGGGAACCTTTATGCCGTGTGGTCCGACACGTTCAAGATCCAGTACTCCGTGTCCACCGACCACGGCGCGCACTGGTCGAAGCCCTACCAGGTGAACCGCGACAACCGCGGGGTGACGAGCTCCGGTGCCGACAAGCCCGATCCCGGCAAGACCGACGTGTTCCCCTGGATCGCCGCCGGCGGCAAGGGTCTCCTCGACGTCGTCTGGTACCACGGCCAGGGCGGGGCCGCGACCTCGAACAAGATCTACCGCGACCCCGGCGACGCGAAGACCAGCTGGACCGTCGCCTTCGCGCAGCTCTCGCACGCGACGAACACGAGCAGCGGGAAACCTGCTCCCACTGTGCTCACCTACAACAACGCGATCACGCCGGTGATCCACCACGGAGACGTCTGTCAGAACGGAACCTTTTGCTCGCTCGTCCCGGTGCAAGGTGCGCCGTACTCCACCGGAGACCGCTCCCTGCTCGACTTCTTCCAGATCGCCATCGACAAGGAAGGCCGAGCGAACCTCGCCATCGCCGACAACGCGGCAGCACCGGGTCAGTCGATCTCCGCATACACGATCCAGCTCACTGGCTACTCGATCACCACGGGTCGACCGCTGAAGCCGCTGAAGATCACCTACCCGAAACTCAACTGCGCGCCCGATGCGACCTTCACGGATCCGTCCGGTGACGCCACCGAGATCGTGGTCAGCACGCCGGCGCCGAGCGCACCCGCGCTGGACGTCGTGCGCAGCTATCTCACCTGGAAGGCCGCAGCCAAGACGGTCACGTTCCATGTCGTGGTCAAAGACTTGTCGCAGGACCCGCCGACCGGCGCCACCGGCGAAGCGCTCGACTACCAGTTCGGCATCGGCGGTAAGGGTTACGACCTGTTCGGCTCACACGACCAGAGCGGTGACTCGGCTGACATCGAGGCTCCGGTACGTACCGGTGTTTCCAACGACGTGAAGTTCGCCGTGGACAAGCCGCACAACGAGTTCACGTTCACGCTCGCGTCGGATGCGTTGGCGAAGATCTCGGGCGCTGCGAAGGGCCCGGTCATCGGCCCAGCCAGCCGGCTTACCGGCTTCTCGATCACGACGCGTCGGTCTGAAGGTGGGCGCTTGTTGCCCAACGCCGACGAGGCTGCTGGCGTGTGCCCGTTCGTCATACCGAAGACCGGCTCGATCACGGCGGCCACATTGCCGAGCGGCCCGGGCAGCAGTGACACGGGCTACCTGCCCGCCGCTCCGGTGCCGCACGGCAGCACGGCATCGCTCGCGAATGTCTTGCGGTCGTTGCTGTTCGCGGTCCTGGTCGGGGCGTGCGTCGCGGCGTGGAGCGGTCGTCGCCGCCGCGTTCGGGTGATCTGACTCACGGTTACCCTCGCGCTATGAGCGTCCTGCCTCGCGCGCCCAAGGACGCAGGGTATGACTGCGACGTGCTCGTGATCGGCAGCGGTTTCGGCGGGTCCGTCGCCGCCCTGCGCGCGGTGGAGAAGGGCTATCGCGTCACCGTTGTCGAGGCAGGGCAGCGCTTCACCGAGGAGACGTTGCCGAAGACGAGCTGGGACTTGCGCAAGTTCTTCTGGGCGCCCCGACTCGGCTGGCTCGGCATTCAGAAGATCACGCCGCTCAACGACGTGCTCGTGCTTTCCGGTGCGGGCGTCGGCGGCGGTTCGCTTGTCTATGCGAACACGCTGTACACGCCGCTCGACGACTTCTTCGCGGATCCGCAGTGGGCGCACATCACCGACTGGAAGGTGGAGCTCGCTCCCTATTACGACCAGGCGACGCGGATGCTCGGTGTGACCGACAACCCAACGCTCACGCCCTCGGACCTCGAGATGCGTGCGGTCGCCGTGGAGATGGGAGTCGAGCACACCTTCCACGTGACTCCCGTCGGCGTCTTCTTCGGCGACGAGCCGGGAACGACGGTGCCCGACCCTTACTTCGGCGGCGCGGGTCCGGACCGCACCGGCTGCATCCAGTGCGGCAACTGCATGATCGGCTGCCGCTACGGCGCCAAGAACCGCCTCGACCGCAACTATCTCTATCTCGCCGAATCACGTGGCGCCGTGATCGTCCCCGAGACGACCGTTTCCGCCGTCCGCCCGCGGCCCGGCGGTGGGTATGACGTCGACACGCACCACACCACCCGTCGGCGCGAGACACGACCGTTCACGGCGGAGCAGGTCGTGTTCGCCGCCGGCACCCTCGGCACGCAACGCCTGCTACACCGGATGCGCGACGAGGCTCTGTTGCCCCGGCTGTCGCCACGACTGGGCGAGCTGACCCGCACCAACTCCGAGGCGATCCTCGGCGCGATGTCACTGCGCAAGGGGGTCGACTACTCCCAAGGCGTCGCCATCACGTCGTCGTTCCATCCGGAGCCGCAGACGCACGTCGAGCCGGTGCGATACGGCAAGGGCTCCAACGCCATGGGCTTGCTCTCGACCTGGATGACGGACGGAGGCGGACGCACACCTCGGTGGCTGAAGTGGCTGGCCAAGGCGGTGCGGCACCCGCTCTACACGCTGCGGCTGTTCTGGCTCCGGGGTTGGTCCGAGCGGACGATCATCGTGCTCGTCATGCAGTCACTCGACAACTCGCTGACCGTACGACGAAAGAAGGGTGCGCTCGGCGAGCGGCTGGTGACGAAGCAAGGGCACGGCGAGCCGAACCCGACCTGGATCCCCGTCGGCAACGAGGTCACGCGACGGCTGGCCACGCGGATCGGCGGCATGCCCGGCGGTTCCGTCGGCGAGATCGTCAACATCCCGATGACCGCGCACATCATCGGCGGTTGCCCCATCGGTGACTCGGCCGAGACCGGCGTGGTGGACGCATGGCAACGGGTGTTCGGCTACGAGGGGCTGCACGTCCTCGACGGCTCCGCGGTGACGGCCAACCTCGGCGTGAACCCCTCGCTCACCATCACGGCGCAGGCTGAGCGGACGATGGCGTACTGGCCCAACAAAGGCGCGGAGGACTCACGGCCCCCGGTGGGGGCGCCATACGAGCGGCTTTCGGCGGTTGCGCCCGAACGCCCCGCCGTGCCCGCCGACGCGCCGGGAGCGCTACGAATCCCATAAGGGAACAAGCGCACCATTCTTGACAATCGTGCCAAAGGGTCCGCACGCTGGAATTCCCCCAGTGCCGGCCGGCCCGGCGCCCGTCAGGAAGAGTCGCCTGTTGCCCAGCTACCCGTCCGAGGGCTCGGTCGGATCGATGCCCTCCTTTGACGAGGCGTGGCCGGAGCTGGCCGAGCGGCTCCGTCGCTCCCTTGCCGCACGCGGGGTACCGGCCCAGGATCGTGACGACGTCGTCCAGGAGACGGCGCTGCGGGTCTACCGCGTCTGGGACTCGCTGGACCCGACCAGGACGCCGTGGCCCTTCGTGGTCACCGTGGCGGTCAACTTCTGGCGCGACATCGTGCGTGAGCGCACCGGCCGCATCGCCCAGGTGCATCCTTCGGCCACCATCGAGGTGACCGATGACCAGGATGTCGAACGCGACGTGCTGGCCCGCCAGGAACTCGCGCGTGTGCGGGTCGCGTGGCGCGCGCTCGCACCCGAGCAGCAGCGCCTGCTCCTGGCCACGGAGGAGTTCTCGGACACCGTCCGGCCGCTGCGCCCCGCGGAACGTGTTGCGCGGATGCGCGTGCGCCGTCAGCTCGCGCGCGCGGTGGGCCGCGCCTCCGCTGTGGTCGCCGTCATGTGGCTGCGGCGACCGGCACGCTCGTCCGGCGTCGTCGCTGCGGCATACGCAAGCGCCATGGCCGCTGCGGTGTTCACGACACCGAACATGGTGAACACGCCTCTCGTCACCGCGATGCCACACCATCAGCAGGTCCACGCCACGCACGCGCCGCAGTTGCACCGCGCGGCGACCACGAGCCGGCACTCGACCTGGACGGCCGCTCGGGGTGCCGCCCAGGCTGCGGCGACGCAGCGGTCTAGCGCTCACGGCACCGGCACCGGCACTGAGGCGGTGGCGCTACCTGGCCCGCCCGCCCGCCCGCAACCGGCCCGCCTGTGCGCTCCGGTGCGGCCCCCGATGACGTTCCTGGGTGTCGTGATCAGAGTTGGCTCGACAACGATCTACGGCACGGACCCCTCAGGGAACTCGCAGGAGATCCTCGCAACCCCGAGCATCGGCGCCAATGCCACATCCGGCTGCGTCCACGTCGGATCCATCCGCTAGCCGACATACGACTCAAATACGGGCGTTGCGCCCTTAGCCTGCCGTCGGCCGCGTAAGCCGTTACCGTCGCGATCTGTACTCCCTCGGGGGTGAGTCGTGAGTTCGGCCGATCGGTTACGCCCGTATGTCGCGGGCATCGCCGTCGACTGGCTGTCGTCTATGCCCGATGTGCGGCATCGCAGCATCGGCGGCTCACTCGCCTTCGTCGACATCTCCGGCTTCACGACCCTGACCGAACGGCTCGCCGCCAAGGGCAAGGTCGGTGCCGAGGAGATGAGCGATCTCCTCAACGACTCCTTCGCCACTTTGCTCAAGGTTGCGTACGGTTACGGCGCTTCGCTGGTGAAGTGGGGCGGCGACGCGGTGCTCCTGCTGTACGAAGACGACGACCACGCCGCCCAGGCCTGCCGCGCCGCGTTCGAGATGCAGCGCACGATGCGTCACATCGGCCGGCTGCGAACGTCAGTCGGTGTCGTCCAGCTCAAGATGTCGGTCGGCATCAGCAGCGGCAGGTTCGACTTCTTCCTGGTTGGGGAGCGGCATCGCGAGCTGCTGGTGGCCGGACCGGCGGCGACTGAGACAGCGATCATGGAGCAGGTCGCCGAGGCCGGTGAGGTCGTCGTCAGCGCGGCGACGGCGGCGCTGCTGCCTAGTGGTTGTCTCGGGTCGGCGAAGGAGCCCGGCTGGTTGCTGGGTACGGCACCACCCGCCGACCCTCGGTCCCGCTGGTGGCCGCCGGCCCAGCCAGACCATGTGGCGGCGTGCCTTGACCCGACGCTGCGCGAGCACCTGCTGACCGAAGTCGGGGACAGCGAGCATCGTCAGGTTGCGGTCGGTTTCGTCGAGGTATCCGGCGTCGACGGACTGCTCGAGCAGCAGGGACCGGGAGCTACTGCGGGCGCGCTCCACGAGCTCATGCAGGTCGTGCAGGACGCGTGCGCGCATCATCGAGTGACGTTCTGGGAGACCGACATCTCCAAGGACGGCTTCAAAGTCCTTCTCATCGCCGGTGCGCCGAAGACGTCCGGACACGACGAGGACGGGATGCTGCGCGCCGCTCGGGCGATCCTCGACAGCTATTCCGCCCCGGACCGGCTGCGCATCGGCGTCAACACCGGTCGCGTCTTCAACGGTGGGTTCGGCCCGCCGTTCCGGCGTACCTGGTCGGTGAAAGGCGACGCCGTCAACCTCGCCGCGCGCGTCATGGCCAAGGCCGAACAAGGACAGCTGCTGGCGACGGAGACGTTGTTGCGCCGCATTCCGAGCCGGGTGGACGCGGATCTCGTGCCGCCCTTCATGGTGAAGGGCAAGCGGCTGCAGGTCCATGCCGCAGTCGTGCACCGCATCTCGAGTGATCATGCGGTGGACACCGGCCGCGCCGGCGCGTTCGTTGGCCGGCGCAAGGAAATGGACACGCTGCTGGAAGCGGTGCGCCTCGCCGCGCGCGGCCATGGCGGCGGCATCGTCGTCACCGGCGACCCGGGAGTCGGCAAGAGCCGCCTGGTGGACCACGCCCTCAATCGCATCGACGAAGCGACGACCGTCTTACGCGGTTTCGGTGATGACTATGAGTCCGCCACGTCCTATTTCGCCGTACGCCGGCTGGTACGAGCCGCCATTGGCCAAAGCGTGGATGCATCTGATGCGGTGGTCGCTGCTGCGCTGCGTCAGAAGGTGGCTTCGAGGTGCCCCGAACTCGAATCAATGCTGCCACTACTCGCCGTACCGTTCGGTGTCGACCTGCCCGACACTCAGGAAAGCGCGGCCGTTCAGGAGCAGTTCCGGCGTCCGCGGACGATGTCGCTGGTTGTCGATTTCCTGTCGATGGTTCTGAACAAGCCGACCGTGATGCTGGTCGACGATGTGCAGGTCGCGGACGACTCGTCCGTTGAGCTTCTCGGTCGGCTTGCGAGGTGCGCCGCCGACCGACCGTGGGTGGTTGTGCTCGTGGACCGAGAGGTCCGTGGGTCAATATCCGGCATCGAAGGCGTGCGCACTCTCGCGGTGCAACCGTTGTCGGCTGAAGACGCCCGCGCGCTGGTGCTCGACACACCAGGTGCCGAATTGCTGGCGCCGCACGTCCTTCGCGGTGTTGTCGAGCGTGGCGAGGGAAACCCGCTATTCCTGCATGAGCTGACACTTGCGGTCGTCGCTGCAGATTCGGACGAGCTGCCGAGCTCGCTCGAGGATCTGCTGGCGGCGCAGATCGACGACCTCGCCCCGAGCGCTCGCAGGCTGCTGCGGTCGGTGTCCGTTCTCGGGTCGCGCTTCGACGAGGCGCTTGCCGTGGAGGTGCTCGGCCAACCGCCGACGCCGGAGCAGTGGTCAATGCTGGACCATTTCCTTGCCCGCCACGCCGACGGCAGCCGGCGGTTTCGCACCAGGCTCGCGCGCGACGCGGCGTACGAGGGTCTTCCCTACCGGCGGCGAGTCGAGCTGCACGACCACGCAGCCACTGCCTTGCAGAATCGTGTGAACGAGGACGACGACCAGGCCGAGGCGCTGTCATTCCACTGTCTTGCTGCTCAGCGGTATGGCGACGCAGGGGTCTACTCGGCCGTCGCCGCCGAGCGCGCGCGCCGCGTCTATGCGAATGCAGAGGCTCTCGTGTTCTTACATCGAGCGCGGGAGGCTCTACGCCATCTGCCCGCGACTCCGCCCACCGAGATCGCCAAAGCGGAAGAGGCGATCGGAGATGCCAATGTGCGCCTCGCCGACTTAACCAGCGCGATGGAGGCGTATCGGCAAGCACGAAAGCACGCGCCCCGGGAGGATCCGCTGCTGCGTGGTCGGATCGGCATGAGCATCGGCTTCACTGCTGAGGACGCGGGTGCGGTTTCCCAGGCGGCTCGCTGGTTCACTTTGGCGCGTAAGGATCTGGGCCTCACCCGCGGTGCGGACCGGCAAGCAGCGCTGGCACTTGAGGGGCGCAGCTGGGTGGCTCTCGCCTATATGAAGCATGCGGCAGGGCGGCACGCTGAAGTCAGCGAGTACTGCCAACGGGCCATCGAGATCGCTGAGCCTGCGGGCGCGCTCGACGTAGTCGGATCCGCTCTTCACGTGCTGGACCTCTCGGACGTCTATGCCGGTCGGCAAGGCGACGAGGACCGCGTGCGCCGTGCTTTGGCATTGTTCGAGCAGTCGGGCAACCTGCCCCGGCAGGCCGAGGCGTGGAATCACCTTGGCATTCGGGCCTACTTCGCTGCTGACTGGAACCTCGCGCGCGAGCGTTACCAACAGGCCCGCGCCATCTATCTCCGTTGCGGCGACGAATGGGGCGCCACGTACGCGTCCGCAAACATCGCCGAGATCCTCGTCGACCAGGGCCGGCTGGCTGAGGCGGAGCCGCTGGCCCGCGAAGCTCTACGCGTTCTGCGAACGTCCGCGACGCCCACACAGGTCGGATTCGTCGCAGCTCTGCTTGGCCGCATCTGCGCACGCAGCAGCCGCCACATTGAGGCGTTGGCGTTGTACGACGAGGCACTAGTCGCCTATGCCGCTAAAGATGAACGGTCCGAGCTCGCCGAGACACAAATGCGCATTGCCGAGTCGTACCTGATGCAGGGACAGGCAAAGGCGGCGCTGCATTGGCTCGAGCGCACAGAGGCCGTAGCTCCCGACGCAAGTCATGAGCCCGCGTTTCGTCGACTGAGCGGAGTTGCTCTCGTTCAACTCGGTGACCTGGCCAGCGGCTTGGACGGATTACGCGCCGCGGTCGAGGAAGCTCGGTTGCGCGATTCCGCACACGAGTTTGCGCTTAGCGCGGCGACCCTGATGGACGCCGGCGATGACTCCCACGGACAGGAGGGTCGCCGAATCCTTGAGGATCTGGGCATCGTCTGGACGCCGCAGATGCCACGCACCGCCGCCGCGACCCAGTCCGCGGCAGACGTATCCACCACGCTGCCCCGGCAACGTGGTGGACAGCGGTTGCGCGCCGAGCGTTAGGCGCGGAATCCGGTAACTGGGTCACCTGGCAGAAGCTTGAACACCACGTACTCGTCGCCGGCGTTCTTGTTACGGCTGACCACGCACGGGACGGGGAACGAGCTGCAGTCGCCGAGCAGTCCCGAGGTGACCATGTTGCCGAACTTGTCCTTGAAGGGTGTGCCGGTGCTGGGCAGGGTCAGGCAGATGTCCAGGAACGGTGTGCCGTTGTTCGAAATGAGGTTCACGAGCTTCTTGGGCAGTTCCATGGTGACGGTCTTGGCCAAGCTCGTGACATTGACGGTCACGTTTGCTCCGTAGGTGGCCTCCACGCGCACACCGGCTGGCTCGCCGCACCCGGACGGCGGCGTCGTCGGGACTTGCACCGACAGCCCCACGCTCTGGTTTCCACTGGAGCTGTTGACGACGGTGACCGAGGCAAATGTCGACTTGCCCGTGTCGCTGACGGGAGCCGTCGTACAGGGTGTTGTTGACGGCGGGCAGACCTTGAGCACTTGGTAGACGTAGAAGCTGTTCGAGGTGACCGAGGAATACCCAGTCACAGTCGCCGTCAGCGTGTCGGTGAAGTTGTAGCTCGACCACGTAAGGGCGTTGAACGTCGCCGTTGCGCCAGCCGCGATGACAGTCGAACCAGCAGAGTTGAGGTTGCCGGCCGAGTCGGTCAGTGACACCGTTTGCCCGGCTAGGGAGATGTCGCCACAGTTTCCCGCGGCCGCGACGACCGGCGCCGTCGTTGCAGGATTGTCGGTCGAGGGCTGGTACTGCGTGTCCGTCGGCTGCGTCTTGAAGTACAGCGACGCCACCGACAACGCCGGCGGACCGGCGAAGTCGTTACCGGTTCCACTGAAGTCGTTCGACTGCTTCACCTCGACCGGCCAGGTGGCACCGCAGTCCGCCACACTGCCGGAGAACCAGGCCGCGAAGTGAATCGACTGACCGGGAGCGACGCCCGCGTTGGCGGCGCTGCGCAACTTGACGATGAGCTGCGTGCTGCTCGAGTCGAGCAGAACGACGAAGCCCGCGACGTCCGGACCCGGCGCCGCCGGGCACCCCGTGCAGAAGGTCAGTCCGCTCGGAACGTTCACGTTTGCCGACGCGAACGCCTGAGGCTGCTTGGTCGTGTTCGTCAGCGTCACCGTGACCAGCTTGTTTCCGGGGTCGCCCAGAGAAGCGCCGCCGGCGACTGAGAGCGATCCCGTGAAGGTCTTGTTCGTCGGAGCCGCGTTGCCGGCCGGCGCAGCGGCAACCAATCCGACAGCCAGAAGCATGGACGCTGCCACGACGGCCGGGGAACGTCGATTCATGGCAATGTTCCTCACTGCGGCAGCGTCGCCGCGGTTTCTTCCTCGACAGCGTCGCGCTGGGTCGGAAGTGCCACCTGCTGGGAGGGGTGCGTCCGCTTCAGCCGCATGCTGAGGCCGGAGGTTGCGGACGCGGACAGAGGCGACTCGGTGAGCGCGGCGAGGAAGTCCTCGCCACTGATCCGCCAGAGGCGGGTGGGCTCGGTCGTGGTGACCGTTGCGGTGCGCGGAATGCCTTGCAGGATGCCGATCTCGCCGAAGAACGTCGGCGCTTTCATGAAGCGGATGTGCTTGTCAGTGCGTCCTCGTTCGCCATGGGCGCTGACGTCGACGCGGCCGTCAACCAGCACGTAAAGCGCGTCGGCTTCTTCGCCTTCGCGGACGACTGGCGTTCCGGATTCGACGACGATCTCCTCGCTGTTCTTGGCCAGCCGCTCGAGCACTGTGTGTGAGGCGGCCGCGAAGATGCCGAGCTGCTCGAGGATCGCGACGCGCGGCGCGAGGACCTCGGCTTCCTTGGATGCGAGGTGGTCGAGCATTGCCAAACGCGGGTAGGCGACGACCACGAGCCCAGGCACCACGAGCCCGGCGAGGAGGAGCGTCAGGTCGAGGCTGGTGTAACGCAGCAGGAACGGTGTGACGAATGCACCGACGGACAGACCGGCGATGATGATCGCCCAGAAAACGCCGAACACGCGACTGATCAGCTCGGGCGCCAGGGACCGCTGCAGGGCAGTCATCGCCAAGACGTCGACGATGAGCGTCGCGATCCCCCGCACGACCTGGATCACAAACGCGAGCGTGGGTGAGTGCACGTCGACGAGGAGCGCGGTCGGAGCGGCGTAGACGATCATGCCGACCGCCAAGATGAGCGACAGCCGCGGCATCGAGGCCAAACGGTTGACGAACACTGCGGCGATCACGCCACCGACGCCGAGTGCGACGAGCAGGTAGCCATAGCCGTCTGCTCCGGTGCCGAGCTTTTCCTTGCTCAGGAAAACAAACAGCACCGAGTCGACGCCATACAGCATTGTCGTCGCGATGGGAAACGCGGTCAGCAGGAGGGCCGTGGGTGAACCAAGGATTGCTTTGACGCCGACGGCCATCTGCTTGACCGGACCACCGTCACTGGTCACGTCCGTCGGCGTGCTGCGGGTGCGGACCCGCGAGAGGAGCGCGGCAGACACCGCGAAGGTTGCCGTGTCGATGCCGAAGACGATCGACGGGCTGCCGAGGGCGAGCACGATCGCGCCCACTGCTGGGCCGGCGATGATCGCCACGTTGTTGATGACCTCGTTCAGCGCATTGCCGGCGGCGAGGTCCTCCTCGCCGAGCATCTGGGGCGTGATTGCCGCCATAGACGGGTCATAGACACATGCGGCGACCGAGCAGCCGGCGGCGAACGCGATGGCGAGCCAGGCCGGTCCATTTGATGCGGCAACGATGGTGAGCGACCCCATGAGCACGAATCGAATGAGGTCGGCGCTGATCATGACGTGGATGCGCTCGAACCGTTCCGCGATGACGCCGCCGTACGGCGAGGCGAAGAAACGCGGGATCATTCGGCCGAGCGTGGCCGCCGAGATCCAGGCGGCCGAATGCGTGTGGTTGTAGATGTAGACGACAAGAGCGACGTTGTATGCCCAGTCGCCCATCGCGGACTGCGTCAGCGCTCCGATCAGCAAGCGGAAATCGCGCTTGCGCAGAGCACTGCGGTAGGACGCCCCCGAATGAGCCACCTTGGTCCCCTATGCCTTCGCCGCCAGAGCAGTTTGTCGCGTGCGTCCTACCGCCGGTCAGGCACGAACTGATCAAACGTTCGTGGTCATTCCGGGTGACAACGTGTTACGTCGGCGCGGCCGCAGCCGCACGTTGGAGGAGCACCGGCGTGCCCTCGGCAGCCGCAAACATTGCGAGGTCAGGGTTTCTGCGAGCCCGAACGATCTGGTCGATCTCGATGTCGGTGCGATCCGGTGCATGGTGGAAAAGCGCGAGGCTTCGTGCACCAGCTGCACGCGCCAGCCCCATTGCATATTCGACCGAGGCATGCCCGAGATAGCCGACGCCTGGGAACTCGTCCGCAACGAACTGGGCATCGTGGATCAGCAAGTCGACGCCCTCCGCTAGTTCCATGGCGGCGTCGTGAAGTTCGCCCTGACCATCCGCCCCCGGCCCTAGGTAGATGGGAGCGTGGTCCGATAAATACGCCACCGCGACCTGACCGTCGCTGATGCGGAAGCCGAATGTCTGACCGCCCTTATGCGGAATCTCACGCGCTAACACCGTGAATCCCTCGACCTCGAACTCGACACCATCGTGTAGCCGACCGAACGACCAGCCGGGGCCGAGCTGTTGCGGGCCAATGGGAAAGTGCGGTGGCGACATGCCGCGCGAGAGCGCGTCGACCGGATCGCCGTCGGGTGCGGGCAGCCGCACGTCCACGCGTGCGCCGGACTGGCCGCCGCCCTTGAAGAAGGGCAACCCGTGAACGTGGTCCCAGTGCAGGTGGCCGAGCAGGATGGTTCCGTCATACGGCTGGCCGTCGAGAAGCGGAGTGACTGCGCGGAGTCCGGTGCCGCCGTCCAGTACGAGTCCTGGCCGGCTGCCATCGTGGGCAATTGCGACAGATGAGGTATGTCCGCCGTACCGGACGAAAGAGAGCCCAGGTGCCGGCGTCGATCCGCGGACTCCGCAGAAATGCACGTCCAAGGTTCGCTCCCGACCGACACCGGTCCGCAGGTTGACACAGCGGCTGACGCGGTGTCCGGCGATCCGGGAGAGATAGCCCAGATCTCGTTACGATGGGCGGTATGACCGCCGAACCGTTCGACACGGTCCTGGTAGTCGACTTCGGCGCCCAATATGCGCAGCTGATTGCCCGGCGCGTGCGCGAAGCGCGCGTGTTCAGCGAGATCGTGCCGTCGACGATGCCGGTCGCGGACATGCTCGCCAAGCGCCCGAAGGCGATCATCCTGTCCGGCGGCCCGTCCTCGGTCTACGCCGAGGGCGCCCCGCAAGTCGACTCTGCCCTCTTCGAGACCGGCGTCCCTGCCTTTGGCATCTGCTACGGCTTCCAGGCGATGGCGCGTGCCCTCGGCGGCGGTGTTCGGCAGACGGGCCTCTCGGAGTTCGGCCACACCCAGCTGCGGGTGACCGAGCCGCGATCGACGCTGTTCACCGGTTTGCCGACCGACCAGTCCGTCTGGATGTCGCACGGCGACTCGGTGTGGGACGCGCCGGCCGGCTTCGTGGTGACGGCGCAAACCGATGGCGCACACGTCGCCGCATTCGAGGACGTGTCGCGCGGGCTTGCGGGTGTGCAGTTCCACCCCGAGGTCGTGCATACGCCGCACGGCCAGAAAGTGCTCGAGCACTTTCTCTACGACATAGCCGGCTGTAGGCCGACCTGGACGATGGTCAACATCGTCGAGGAGCAGGTCGAGCGGATCCGCGCTCAGGTCGGCGGCAAGCGTGCGATCTGCGGCTTGTCCGGCGGCGTCGACTCTGCCGTTGCCGCGGCGCTGGTGCAGCGTGCGATCGGCGATCGGCTGACCTGTGTCTTCGTCGACCACGGTCTGTTGCGCAAGGGCGAAGCCGAGCAGGTTGAACGAGACTTCGTGGCATCAACCGGCGTACAGCTCAAAGTCGTCGACGCAGCGCAGCGGTTCCTCGATGCGCTGTCCGGCCTCACGGACCCGGAAGAGAAGCGCAAAGCGATCGGTCGCGAGTTCATCCGCGTGTTCGAGCAAGCCGCCCGCGAAGTCGTCGCGGAGTCGGAGGCGCACGGCGAGTCGGTCGAGTTTCTCGTGCAGGGGACGCTGTACCCCGATGTCGTGGAGTCCGGCGGCGGTGAAGGCGCCGCCAACATCAAGTCGCACCACAACGTCGGTGGACTTCCCGACGACCTTCAGTTCGCGCTCGTCGAGCCGCTCCGCACCTTGTTCAAGGACGAGGTACGACGCGTCGGCGAGGAGCTTGGTCTACCGCCCGACATCGTTTGGCGGCAGCCCTTCCCGGGTCCCGGCTTGGCGATCCGCATCGTCGGTGACGTGACCGCCGATCGTCTGGCCATCCTCCGCGAGGCCGACGCGATCGCACGAGAAGAGCTCTCGGCCGCGGGCCTCGATCGGGAGATCTGGCAATGCCCGGTTGTGCTGCTGGCAGATGTGCGCTCGGTCGGCGTACAAGGCGACGGCCGCACGTACGGTCACCCCGTTGTGCTGCGCCCGGTCACGAGCGAGGACGCCATGACCGCCGACTGGACCCGACTGCCGTACGACGTCCTCGCGCGCATCTCCACCCGCATCACGAACGAGGTGCGCGCAATCAATCGAGTCGTCCTCGACGTGACCAGCAAACCCCCCGGCACCATCGAGTGGGAGTAGGACACCCCCCGTCGGTTGGCAATCCAACTGTCCGTCTCACGCTCAGCTGACGGTGACATTCGTGGTCAGTGACCTCGCGATGCCGATCGCTTCGGTGCGCGAGATGCCGTTCGGGCCGGCCCCGATGGCGAAGTTCGTTCCGTCATCGCTGCCGTAGACGAAGAACAGCGTGAACGCCTTGCCGTCGATGACAGCGGCGTAGAACTCGCCGTTGTCCTGCCGGAACGCGTGTCCCTCGGTCGCGGTCAGTTCGATCTGCCAGCGCCCGGCCACCGTGCGAACGTGGGCATAGCGAACATGCAGCCCGATCGTCGGACGGCGCTGGGTCAGTGTCACCCGACCCGCCTGGCCGGCATAGGTGAACGTGCGCTGGTCCCGGGTCGCATGGATCGTCCCGACGTCAGCGCCGAAGCGGTACGCGCGGTAGACCGGAAGCGGCGTAAGGGATTGGCCGAGAACCACGTGATGAGCCGCGTGCGCAGTCGACTCGGCGCGCGTCGTCAGGTAACCCCCGACCGACCCACCCGCCGCCAGGACAGCCGCAAGCGCTGCAACCTGAACCCTCATCGTGACCCCCGTGTGGACAACCCCTCGTTTGTCTCTTATCGGCCGGTCGACGTGCGGGATTGATCGGTTAGGCAGCGCGTCGTACCGCGTGGCGTGCGCGTTCCACCGCAGTGCACCGGTCCTCGACGTAGAGCAGGCCGGCATCCGTGGCGATGCGGCGCGCTTCCGGCGAGATGATCCCGAGCTGCAGCCACAGCGCCTTTGCGCCGATGTCGACTGCCTGCCGCGCGATGTCCGGCGCCTCGCGCGCGGGTCGAAACACGTTGACCACGTCGACGGGGTCGGGGATGTCGGCGAGCCGCCGATAGACGGTCTCGCCGAGCAGCCGGTCGGCGTGCGGGTTGACGGGGATGACACGCCATCCGTACGCCGCCATCGCCGCTGGCACCGAGTGCGCAGCTTTCGTCGGATCGCTCGACAGCCCTACGACGGCGAACGTCGCGGACTCTTCAAGGATGCGCAGGGTCAATGCGCTGACCTCGTCCATGCGTGCTTCCCTACCCGACTGTTGCAACAGCATCAGCCTATTGGCAGGTCGCCGTCCACGTGCAGGCAGTGAAGCCGTCGCGCGTTGCGTTGGGCGCCGAGGGAGCGGCATACACCGTCCCGCTGTTGTCGACGAGATCCATCTCCTGTGAGGAATCGAGGCCGGCGTTGGCGCCGTTGACGGTCGCGCCGGAGAACTGCACCGGAGTCAGGTTGGGCAGCGCCCCGAAGCCGGCGTTGGTACCGAGGAGGAGCGGCGTCTCCTCGATCCATTCAGCACTGCCACCGAGGCCGGGATACGGCGTTGTCGTCGAGAAGTTCTGGCCGGTGCTGACGTTGTCGATCTCGATGCTCCACAGGCCAGGAGTCGACTCCGCAATCGCGACATGGATCTGGTCGCCAGGATGCACGGGCAGCGAGACGGCGGTCTCCGGCTCGGGGATGATCTCCCACCAGGCGTTGTATGACGCAGTCCCGTCGGCAGCGACGTCCTGCTCAGTGCCGGCCTGGATCAGCGTTTCGTCCGTCACACCGGTGCCACAGCCGTCGTCGATGCAGCCGCCGCCGATCCCGATCCAGGTCGAGGAGTATTCGTCCTGCCCGGTGCTGTGCTGGGTGGCAGTCGGCACGGTCCAGTTGCCCGTGATCGACGTGTACCTCGAGTGGCTGAGCGCGCCCTGGTTGTAGCCGAACCAGTTGTTCGACTCGGCCGCGTGGAAGCGCGTGGCCGCGGACAGCAAGTGCAGGCGGTCTCGCCCCGTGGTCGTCGTGGCGCTCGCGCCAGCGGCCACCCCCGCAACAGGGGCGACAACAGCCGTGACGGCACCGGCGGCGATGGCTGTACGCAGGGTGAGACGCATGGGGACGCACCTTTCGCAGAGTTGACGAAAGCGTTCCCTGCGTGAACCGGGTTGATGCCCGTTTTGTCGGTTTTCCCGCGTGGCTGCGGTAGTCAGGCGAAGACGACCGTCCGGTGACCGTCGAGGAGCACCCGGTGCTCGAGGTGCCAGCGCACCGCTCGGGCTAACGCGACGCACTCGAGGTCGCGGCCGACCGCTGCCAGCGCCGCGGGGTCGTGACCGTGACCCACGCGAGCGACTTCTTGCTCGATGATCGGGCCCTCGTCGAGGTCGGCGGTCACATAGTGCGCAGTCGCACCGATCAGCTTCACGCCGCGAACGTAGGCCTGCTCGTAGGGACGGCCGCCGCGAAAGCTCGGTAGGAACGAGTGGTGGATGTTGATGATCCGGCCCGGCAGCTCATCGCAGAACGTCGGCGACAGGATCTGCATGTATCTCGCCAGCACGACAAGCTCCGCGCCAAGCTCGCGGACAAGGTCGAGTGCCTGCCGTTCCTGCTCATCCCGCGAGTCCGGCGTGACCGGCAAGTGGTGGAAAGGAACGTCGTATGGCGCCGCTAGCGCGGCCAGGTCCGCATGGTTGGACACGACCGCCGAGATGGTGCACGGCAAGTAACCCGCGCGCCAGCGATAGAGCAGGTCGTTGAGGCAGTGACCTTCGCGCGACACCATCACGACGATGTTGGGCCGATGCGCGCTCGCGTGCAGCTCCCACGTCATCGAGAAGGTCGTAGCGAGCTCGGCGAAGTTCTCGCGCAGCTCTCGCTCCGTGACCGGCGAGTCAAAGTGAACGCGCAGAAAGAACGTCGACGTGACCGGACTGCCGTATTGCTGTGAGTCGAGGATGTTGCAGTTGCGGGCAGCAAGAAACCCGGACACCGCATGCACGATGCCCGGGCGGTCTGGACATGACAGGGTGAGCACGAGCTCGCCCACGAGCGAAGCCACGTGCTCACCCTGTCATGAGCGGATAAGTCAGGCCTTCTTTACAGCAGCAATGTCGAACTCGAGCTTGACCTTCTCGCCCACGAGCACGCCGCCCTTGTCGAGGGCGAGGTTCCACTCGAGGCCAAAGTCACGGCGGTTGACGGTTGCCTTGCCTTCGAAGCCGGCACGGAAGTTGCCCCACGGGTCGTCAGCGGTTCCGGTGAGCTCGAACTCGACGGAAACCGGCTGCGTCTTGTCCTTGACGGTGAGGTTGCCGATCACGGTGTAGACATCGTCGTCGGTCTTCTCGACCTTGGTGCTCTCGAACACGATCTTGGAGAAGTTCTCGACGTCGAAGAAGTCGGGGCTCTTCAGGTGCGCGTCGCGGTCGGCGTTACGCGTGTCCACGCTGTCCGTGTCGATCTCGACGCGAATGCGGCTGTTCGCGGGCGTCTCTTCGTCGAGCGTGACCTCGGCGGTGTATGACGTGAACTGCCCGCGCACCGTCGTCACCATGGCGTGCTTGGTGGCGAAGCCGATGCGGCTGTGCCCGGCGTCGATGTCGTAGCTGCCGGTCAGGCTGCTGGTGGTGATGTCGGTGGTGGTGCTCATTGCTGGCCTCCGAGGTATTTGTGTCTGCAACTGTTGCGAACGACACTACTCCAAAGACATTTGCGAGCGCAAGTATTCCCGCCGTAGAATCTGGACGTGGCCAAGACAAGCGCGGGACGGCGTCCCCTGGACGCCCGGGAGATGAAGGCCTGGCATTCCTTCATCCACGCGCACACCCGGGTGGTGCGGCTGCTCGAGGCGGAGCTCGAAGCGGAGCAGGGTCTGACTCTGCCGGCGTACGAGGTTTTGGCGCATTTGTCGGAGGCGCCGGAGGGGCGCCTGCGGATGAGCGACCTGGCGTCTTTTGCCGTGCTCACGCCCAGTGGGTTGACCCGGCTGGTCGACAAGCTGGCGCGCGACGGGCTCGTCGAGCGGTTGCGCTGCGACAGCGACGCCCGCGTGGTCTATGCCTCGATCACGCAGGCCGGCCTGGAGCGGCTCTCGTGCGCCTACCCGATCCACCTGCGCGGCGTCCGCCAACACCTCATCGACCGTCTCGACGCCGGGCAGCTGGAGGCCATCGCCGAAGCGCTGGGCCCACTCACCGCGGACTGCCCTACGCATCCCGCTGGGTCGCACGCGGCTGGTTCGCACCATGTCGCGGCTCACCAGACCCCTCAGTGACCGCCCCGGAAACCGTGCTGGTCCGTCCGGCCCGCACGTGCGACGTCGCCGCGATCCGTCGGCTGATCGACGTCTATGCACCACGCAAGATCCTGCTCAACAAGCCCACGGTGACGCTTTACGAAGACGTGCAGGAGTTCCTCGTCGCCGAGCACGGCGACGCGATTGTCGGTTGCGGGGCGTTGCACGTGATGTGGGAGGACCTTGCCGAGGTTCGCACCCTGGCCGTCGATCCGGCCGTGCGCGGAACGGGAGCCGGACACGCGCTGCTCGAGCAGCTGCTCGACCGGGCCCGAACGCTGGGCGTGCGTCGCGTCTTCTGCCTGACGTTCGAGGTCGAGTTCTTCGGCCGGCACGGCTTCCGCGAGCTGGACGGTTCACCGGTCGAGGCCGCGGTGTATGGCGAACTCCTTCGCTCTTACGACGAGGGCGTCGCGGAGTTCTTGGGACTCGAACACGTGAAGCCCAACATCCTGGGCAACACCCGGATGGTGCTCGAGCTCTAAGGCGTCGGGGTCGAGGCGCGAAGTAGCTCTGTGGCTTTCTCGACCAGCTCGTGGCCGAGCCACTCGCGGTCGGCCTGGATCGGGTTCTCGTCGTCTACGTGAGCGCGATGCAGGGCGAGCAGCTCGTCGTACTGGGCACGCAGATCGCGCAGCGCAGTCTCCGCTGCCTGGATGCTGGCCGACAGTCGGTCGAGCCGCAGCGAGAACTGGATGTCGCGCTCGACGCTCAACCCGTCTCCATCACCCAGAAAGCTTCCGCGAGGCGGCCTTCGGGCAGCCCGCCGGTGGCCGCGTTCATCGTGTTCCAGCCACGCACCATCTCGTCGAGGTTGTCGGGCTCAGGGTGCTGGCTCGCATGCGCATGCAGGGCGGCCATCTTCCGGTCGAAGACGTCGGTGATGTCGATGTAGCGGTTGGACCGCTCCAGCGCCATCACCCAGGTCTCGCGGACCGTCCATGCCTCGAGATGCCCGAGCTCCTCGGCGAACGCGAACGGGTTGCGGGCATCGGGATAGATCGCGCACAGCGCGGCTTCGCCGGCTGCCAAGTGATCCGGATGGCTAGCCGGGATCCGCACCATGTTGCGCTGCGGGCTCTGGCAGATCACCCGGTCAGGGCGAACTTCGCGGATGACGCGCGCAATGTCGCGGCGCAGGTCGAAGCTGACCTCCAACCGCCCATCCGGGTAACCGAGGAAGACCACATCGGAGACGCCGACGGCCTTGCCCGCGGCCCGCTGCTCCTCTTGGCGGATGCTGCCGATCTCGCTCCGCGGCACGCTCGGGTCGAAGCCGCCTGCGTCTCCATCGGTGATCACGCAGTAGGACACGTCGATACCGGCGTCCGTCCACTGCGCGACCGTCCCGGCGGCGCCGAAATCCACGTCGTCGGGGTGCGCAGCGATCACGAGCGCCCGACGAACTTCGGCGTCGGCGAGCACGTTGTCGAGGCTACCCGCCGCGTACCCTCGACGGCACCGTGACCAGCACATCGGAGACCTCAGCCGCCCTGCTGGAAGGTCTCAACCCGCAGCAGCGGGCAGCCGTGCTTCACGAGGGCGGGCCCCTGCTCATCGTCGCCGGCGCCGGCTCGGGCAAGACCCGCGTGCTGACCCATCGCGTCGGCTGGTTGATCGCCGAACGCGAGGTGCACCCCGGTGCGGTGTTGGCGATCACGTTCACCAACAAGGCCGCCGGGGAGATGCGCGAGCGCGTGGGCAACCTCGTGGGCGGCCGCGCGAAGTGGATGTGGGTGTCGACCTTTCACTCCGCGTGCGTCCGCATCCTTCGTGCGGAAGGCAAGCGCCTCGGCTTCACGTCGTCGTACTCCATCTATGACGCCGACGACTCGCGTCGGCTGATGACGACAGTCGTGCGCGACCTCGACCTCGATCCGAAGCGCTTCCCGCCCCGCGGGGTAGCGGGCCAGGTGAGCAACCTCAAGAACGAGTTGATCGACTACGAGACGGCGAAAACGCAGGCGTCGAACTACATCGAAAAGTCGATCGCCGAGGCCTACCAGCTCTATCAGCAGCGACTGCAGCGCGCCAACGCGTTGGACTTCGACGACCTGATCATGACGACTGTCACGTTGTTCCAGCTGTTCCCGGACGTTACGGAGAACTACCGCCGACGCTTCCGCCACATTCTGGTCGACGAATATCAGGACACCAACCACGCGCAATACGTGCTGGTTCGCGAGCTCGTCGGCTCGGGCGAAGGCCGCTCGGAGCTGTGCGTCGTCGGCGACGCCGACCAGAGCATCTATGCCTTCCGTGGCGCGACGATCCGCAACATCTTGCAGTTCGAGGCCGACTATCCGGATGCCACTGTCGTCTTGCTGGAGCAGAACTACCGGTCGACCCAGACGATCCTCAACGCGGCCAACGCCGTCATCGCGAAAAACCCTGACCGCAAGCCAAAACGGCTCTGGTCGGAGGCCGGCGCGGGAGAACCGATCAGCGGCTATCTCGCCGACAACGAACACGACGAAGCGGCCTGGGTGGCCAACGAGCTCGAGCAGCTACGTAAGGATCACGGCGTTCGACCGAGCGACGTGGCGGTGTTCTATCGCACCAACGCGCAAAGCCGTGTGTTCGAAGAAATCTTCGTGCGCATCGGCTTGCCTTACAAGGTCGTCGGCGGCGTGCGCTTCTACGAGCGACGTGAGATTCGCGACGCCATCGCCTACTTGCGCGTGCTGGTGAACCCGGCCGACATCGTCTCGCTGCGACGCATCGTCAACGTGCCGAAGCGCGGGATCGGCGAGCGGGCAGAGGCGGCACTAGACGCTTTCGCCGAACGTGAGCGCACAACCTTCTGGGACGCACTGCAACGTGTGCAGGATGTCCCCGGTTTGGCGACGCGTTCGCTCAACGCCGTTCAGGAGTTCGTGACTCTGATCGAGGAGCTGCAAGGCATCGCCGCGGCTGACTCCTCGCCGGCGGACATTCTCGAGGCGGTGCTGGACAAGTCCGGCCTCATCGCGGAACTGCAAGCGAGCACCGACATCCAGGACGAGGGACGCATCGAAAACCTCGAAGAACTCGTGTCGGTCGCGCGCGAGTTCGAGGAGGCCCGGCCCGACGGCACGCTGGGCGACTTTCTCGAGCAGGTCTCACTCGTCGCTGATGCTGACGAGCTGCCCGACGGTGACGAAGCCGGTGGCGTTGTCACGCTGATGACGCTGCACACCGCTAAAGGCCTTGAGTTTCCGGTCGTTTTCCTCACCGGACTCGAGGAGGGCGTCTTTCCGCACTCGCGTTCGCTGGGCGATCCAAAAGAGCTCGAGGAGGAGCGTCGGCTCGCCTATGTCGGGATCACTCGTGCCGAGAAACGGCTCTACCTCTCGCGCGCGACGGTGCGATCGGCCTGGGGTGCACCGTCATACAACCCTGCATCGCGGTTCCTCGACGACATCCCGCCGGAGCTGGTCCGATGGAGTGGGTCGACCGAGATCAGGCCGTCGCAGCGAGTCGCAGACCGCGCGATGCGCCGGGGCCGGGTCGCCGGACCGGGCTTGCGGCCGATCCTCGACCTCGCACCGGGCGACCGCGTCACCCATGACGCCTTCGGTCTCGGCCGGGTGATCGCCGTTCGAGGTGAGGCCGACAGCACCGAAGCTGAAGTCGACTTCGGCAGCAGCGTCGGCAGCAAGCGGCTGCTGCTGCGCTACGCGCCGCTGGTCAAGTTGTAACTGTGCCGACGCTAGTCGGCGCGTTCAAGGGTGGTGGGTGGGGCGGCGGACGTTAGATGTAGAGCCCGCGCTTCGACAGGTAGGCGATGGGATCGACCGGCGTGCCGTTCAGGTAGATGCCGAAATGCAAGTGCGCCCCAGTGGCGTCGCCTTCGGCGCCGACGCGCGCGATCTCCTCGCCCGCTTTCACGCAGCCGGACGTATGAACGAACGACGACATGTGCCCGTAGAGACTCACGCTGCCGTCCCAGTCGGTGATGCGCATGACCTCGCCGTAGCCCTCTTCCGGTCCGGCATAGCTGATGCAGCCGTCGGTGGCAGCAAGGATCGGCGAACCGTAAGGACCGGCGATGTCGATGCCTGCGTGCAGCCGCCCCCAGCGATAGCCGAACGGCGAACTCAGCGGCCCGTAGTTGGGCCGCACCCACCGATGAATCGGCGTGCGCTCCTCGGACCGTGACGTGCGCTCCGCCGACTGCCGGCGCGGGCCGTCCAACGCGCTCATCGCGAGCGCAACGTCCTGTTGGCTCGGCACCGATGTGGCGACCACGGTCGTCGTGGCCGGTGCGTCGTCGGCCACCAGACGCGCGGCCTGAGCCGATCCGGTCACGACGGCGCCGCAAACGGCGGCGGTGGCAACGGTGAGGATGAAGGTTCCGGCGGCGCGGCGGCGCAACGTCGTAGCGGGCATTGGGTCAGACGGTTCGCCCCCGCGGGAGGATCTCCTTCCCGCCCGCAACAGGCATTTAAAAGTCGCGTCTAGCCGGTCGAGGCCTGCCCGCCGCTGCGGTTGCGCGACCGGGTCCCTGAGCGCTTGGCGCCGCCGGCGGCGCTGTTACCCGGCGCCGCGAGTCGCGTGACGCCGGCGGTCAGCGTGCTGCCGTGACTGTCCAGATGAGCGAGCGTCGCCGCAATTTCGCGGGTGACGCGGCCATGAATCGGGAGGGACATGTGCCCGACGCCACGGACGAGGACATTCCGGGCGTTGAGGTCAGGATGCTCGATACATGCCGCGCGCTTCGGCGAGATCAGGGCGTCGATGTCGCTCCAGAACGAGACGAAGCGCGTCCGGCAGCCCGGTGCGGGCTCGCGGAGCTCGGCGAGTACCTCGGACGACGGTTGCAGCTGACGCAGCACACCGGTCGGAAGCAGGCGCGCGGCGTGCGTCCCCTCGTGCGGAGAGCCCAGCGTCACCAGCGTGTGCACGCGAGCGTCGCCGCCCATCCGCTGTACGTAATAGCGCGCGACCACGCCACCCATCGAGTGGCCGATCACGTGCAGCCGCTCGTAGCCGGTCTGCTCGCAGATCGACTCGACCGTTGCGGCCAGTCGACGTGACGCCGAGCGCAGATCATGCGTCAGCACGTGGTAGTTCATCGTCCAGATGCGACCGAACCCGCGCCGGCGCAGCGCGCGACGGAGCACCGCAAAGATCGAGCGGTTGTCGACCAGGCCGTGCACCAGCAGGATCGGCGTGCCAGCTGCCTCGACGTCGCCGATGAGAAGGCCGCGGTGGATGGGCGGCAGCCCCTCAAGCGTGTAGCGACCGACGTCGTCGACTGGTCGCTCCTGCGCGACGCCAAATGGGTAGCTCGCGATGTGTGCTGCCAGCCATGCGACCTCGACCGCAGTGCCGCGTACGCCGCGCGGTGACAACCACCGGGCGACCGATCCTCGCACCCGTTGCACTCGAAACCTCCGCCGGGACAAGGGGAAGTGGTGAGGACGCTAGCGAATGTTTCGGCCATCCGCGTCTCTTCGACCCACATGTCACGCGATGTCGGGGGGCTCCTCGTCAGAAGATGTGGACGTTCCGGGCAAAGGCCCCGCCCATTTCGCTCGCCGTCGCTGTAATCGGGCGTCCGCCGGCTCCGCCCGCAGCTGGTTGAGGCGGTCGGCGAGCCATTCGGCCAGCGCCGGTGGCTCGGCCGGGGCGAGTGCGTCAGCGAACCCGCTCGCGAGCAGGTCGCGCGGGGTCAGGCCCATGAGGTCTGCGGCGTCCTCCGGATCGACGCGCAGGGTCGCACCCGCCCCCTCAGGACCCAAAGCGGCGAACCAGCCGAGCTCGGTGACGGCCACGCAGTCCGTGACAGCACCGGCGAGGGCTCCGCCGGAACCGCCCTCGCCATGTATGACGGCGATCGCAGGCGCCCGGCAGCCAAGGACCGCTGAGGTCGCGGCTGCGATCGCAGGGGCGATGCCGGCCCGCTCACTCACCGGTAGCGGGTCGGCTCCCGCGATGTCGATGAGCATGATCAGGCCCAGGTCGAGATGGCTGGCGAGGTCTGCGGCTCGTCGTACCAGCGCATATCCCGCGGGCGTCGCCCGCCCGGCTCGCCGCGCGGTCAGCGCGACGACGACCACCCGGTGACCGCCCAGCCGACCGAGCGACGCTGCGACGGTGTCATCCGCGCCAGCGAGCGGGACGGGCGTCTCGGTCTCGGCCTCCAGCAGCTGCGCCAGCAGCTTGCTTCCGCTCGGCCGCTCCCGCTCACGCGAAGCCGCGACCTGCTCCCGGCCGGTGCGGTCGGGAACCGCGACCGGGCCGGGTGCAGCCGTCGGCTGCCCCCCGTCCGGGCGCAGCGCGACGAGAGCGTTCTCCAGCCAAGTGGCCAGGCCCTCGGGCGCCACGACGGCGTCAAGCAGCCCGACCTCCAGCGCGGACTCAGCCGTATAGGTGCCGCGGGGCACGGCGACGCCGGTCATCGCCTCGATGACGCGCGGCCCGGAGAACCCCACGATGGCGTCGCTGACCCCGACCCGAAGGTCGGCAGAGGAACCGACGGCGACCCACACACCGCCGGTCGTGGGGTTGTCGGCCACCGCGATGTGGGGCACCCCGGCGGCCGCGACGAGATCCAGGGACACGATCGCCCGCGCGATGCCGACCAGTGCGCGCATGCCTTCCTGCAGCCGGGTGCCGCCGCTGCGGATCATGCTGACGAGGGGACGGCGGGTCGACGCCGCCTCGGCACACGCGATCGCGAACGCGTCGGCCTCGCGCTCGCCGAAGCTGCCGCCGGCAACGGCGAAGTTCCACGCGGCGACGACGACATCAGCGCGGCCGATCTGGCCGTGCCCGACCCACAACGCGGACGTGGGCTCGCCTGCTCGATCTTCGGCCAGCAACGGGGCGACCCCGACGAGGACGGCGTCGCGCCAGTCGGTCACAGCCGGTTACTCTCGCAGCAGCGTCCAAACCACCGAGAGGAGGGCCATCGATGACGAGCGCCCCGATTCGCATCATCGTCGCCAAGCCCGGCCTCGACGGCCACGATCGAGGGGCCAAGGTGGTCGCCCGCGCGCTGCGGGACGCCGGCATGGAGGTCATCTACACCGGCTTGCACCAAACGCCCGAGCAGATCGTCGAGGCCGCGATCCAAGAGGACGCGCAGGCAATCGGGCTGTCCATCCTCAGCGGCGCGCACATGACGCTGTTCCGTCGGGTCGTCGAGCTGCTCGGGGAGCGCGACGCGACCGACATTGTGCTCTTCGGCGGCGGCATCATCCCCGACGCTGACATTCCCGCGCTGAAGGAGATCGGAGTGGCCGAGGTTTTCACCCCCGGCACGCCCACCGCGGACATCGTCGAATGGGTCACCGCCCACGTGGTTCCGGCCGACGCAGCCTGACCCGATAACCTCCGGCGCCGTGGACCTGTTCGAGTGGCAAGCGAAGGAACTCTTCGGCAAGTACGGCGTACCAGTGACCCAACAGGTCCTTGCGACGACGCCTGCTGAAGCACGTGCTGCGGCCGAGCGTCTCGGTGGCCCGGTCATGGTCAAGGCCCAAGTGAAGGCAGGCGGCCGCGGCAAGGCCGGGGGTGTGAAGTTCGCCGCGACTCCGGATGACGCCGAGCGGCACGCACAAGCGATCCTCGGCATGGAGATCAAGGGCCTCACCGTGCACAACGTGCTCATCTCCGAGGCGGCTGACATCGGTGAGGAGTACTACTTCTCCTTCCTGCTCGACCGCGCCAACCGTGCTTACCTGGCCATGTGCTCGGCCGAAGGCGGCATGGAGATCGAGCAGCTCGCCGTCGAGAAGCCCGAGGCACTCGCACGGGTGCCGGTCGACCCGGTTGCCGGCGTCGACGAGGCGAAGGCGCGCGAGATCGCTGCGAAGGGCGCGCTGCCCGAGTCGATCCGCGACCAGGCGGTCGACGTGATCGTCAAGCTCTGGGACGTGTTCACCGGCGAAGAGGCGACTCTCGTCGAGGTCAACCCGCTCGTCCAGACTCCTGACGGCAAAGTTCTCGCGCTCGACGGCAAGGTGACGCTCGACGACAACGCCGACTTCCGCCACAAAGAGGTGCACGACACTTATCGCGACAACTCGGCAACCGATCCGATCGAAGTTCGCGCGAAGGAAAAGGGCCTCAACTACGTCAAGCTCGAGGGCTCGGTCGGCATCATCGGCAATGGCGCCGGGCTCGTCATGTCAACGCTCGATGTCGTTGCCTACGCCGGCGCCGATCTCGGTGGCAACGGTGACGCACCCAAGCCGGCCAACTTCCTCGACATCGGGGGCGGCGCCTCCGCCGAGGTCATGGCCAACGGGCTCGAGATCGTCCTCTCCGACCCGTCGGTGAAGTCGGTTTTCGTCAACGTCTTCGGTGGCATCACCGCATGTGATGCCGTCGCCAACGGCATCGTGTCCGCACTCGCGATGCTCGAAAGTCGCGGCGAGGCGCTGACCCGGCCGCTCGTCGTACGACTCGATGGCAACAACGCCGAGGAAGGACGACGCATCCTCACCGAAGCCGCGCATCCACTCGTCGAACAGGTCGACACCATGGACGGCGCTGCCAGACGCGCCGCCGAGCTCGCAAAGGCTGGAGGACGGGCCTGATGGCGATCTGGTTGAACGAGTCGAGCCGCATCGTCGTGCAGGGCATGACCGGCGCCGAAGGTACGAAGCACACCCGGCGCATGGTCGCGTCCGGGAGCCAGATCGTGGGCGGCGTCAACCCGCGCAAGGCCGGCACCGAGGTTGACGGGATCCCCGTGTTCGCCACTGTCGGCGAGGCGATGAAGGAAACCGGCGCTGACGTGTCGGTGGTCTTCGTCCCGCCCGCGTTCGCGAAGGACGCTGCGATCGAGGCGATCGACGCGCAGATCCCACTGCTCGTCGTCATCACCGAAGGCATCCCGGTCCAGGACTCGGCGTACTTCTACGCCTATTCCGTCGAGAGCGGTTCGACGCGGATCATCGGGCCGAACTGCCCCGGCATCATCTCGCCGGGCAAGTCCAACGCCGGCATCATCCCCGCCGACATCACGCAGCCGGGTCGCATCGGTCTCGTCAGCAAGAGCGGGACGCTGACCTACCAGATGATGTATGAGCTGCGCGACATCGGCTTCTCGAGCTGTGTGGGCATCGGTGGCGACCCGGTCATCGGTACGACGCACATCGACTGCCTGCGCGCGTTCCAGGACGACCCGGAGACCGACGCAATCGTCATGATCGGCGAGATCGGCGGTGACGCCGAAGAACGCGCGGCCGACTTCATCAAGAGCAACGTGACGAAGCCTGTCGTCGGCTATGTCGCCGGCTTCACCGCTCCCGAAGGCAAAACCATGGGTCACGCGGGCGCGATTGTCTCGGGGTCAAGCGGCACTGCACAAGCCAAGAAGGAAGCGCTCGAGGCCGTCGGTGTACGCGTCGGCAAGACACCGAGCGAGACCGCGGCACTGATGCGCGACCTGCTGACCGGTAGCTGATCTTCACCGCTGCAGCCAGTTTTGCGGCGTGTCGCAGCCGATTGCGGCAATAGGGGGGAACATCGGTCGCACGCTTGTTCGCGATGACGGAGTTGCTCACGCGACCGCGCGCGGTCGCGATCGATGAAACAGCGTCGAACGAGTCCGTGTGGTGGCGCGGATTCCTCGCCGCCTTGTGGGCTGTTGCGGTTGGTGTCGCCACGCTGTTGGTGATCGTGTTGATCGCGTGGGCGGCTGACTCCCGAACAGGTGCGTCCGGAGGGCAAGCCTTCCGCGCCGCCTTACAAGTGTGGCTGGTGTCGCATCGCGTGCCCGTGAACATGCCGGGCGGGACGATTGCCATCGCACCACTGCTGCTCACGTTTGCCCTGTGCTGCCTGGTTGCGCGCGCGGCGGCGGTGCTGGCGCGTGGTCAGGGCATCGTCGACCTCTTCGGTGTCTGTCGCGTCGCCGCTGCTGTCGGCCTGCCGTATGCCGCGCTCGCGGTGGCCGTCGCAGCCGTGGCCAACTCGTCGGCCGCACATCCGTCCCCGATGGCCGCATTGGGTTGCGGCGTGTTCTTCGGGACGGTGTCGGCAGCGTGGGGTGCGGCGCGTGGAGCCGGCCAGGTGGGCGCGACCATCGATCGTCTGCCCGAGCGAGCCCGCGCGGCCATCGTCGCCGGCACGGCGGCGTTTGCGGTGGCCGCCGTCGCGGCCACACTGCTGACGCTGGCGTCGCTGGTGGCGCATCTCGGTGCGGCGACCCACACCGCTGACGTCCTCGGCGGCGGGACTGTCGCCGTCATCGCGCTCGCCGCGTTGACGATCGCACTCCTGCCGAACGCCGCGGCCTGCGCCATCGCCTACCTGGCCGGACCCGGCTTCGCGATCGGCGCCGGGACGAGCGTGACGCTGACCGGCGTCCAGGCGGCCACGCTGCCGCAGTTCCCCTTGCTCGCCGCGGTGCCGCACGGCTCGGCCCCTGCTCTGACCGAGCTGGTCGGCATCGCCATCCTCGTGGCTGCCGGCGTCACCGCTGCGTGGCTCGCCGCGCGTGCCGACCTCCGGTTGCTGCCGTCGATGGGGCTCGGCCTGGGCGCTGGAGCGGTGTGCGGGCTGTGCACCGCAGTCTTCGCGTTCCTCGCGAGCGGACCGGTGGGACCGGGCCGGATGAGCGTGGTCGGCGCATCCGCCTGGCAGACCGGGTTGGCGGTCGCGGGCGAAGTCGCCGTCGTCGCTTGTGGTGCGGCCGGCGCGCTGACCTGGCGGCGCGGCCGATAGGGTCGTCCGTGTCTTTCGGACGGCTCGTCGTACTGGTCTCCGGCACAGGCACCAACCTGCAAGCGCTGCTGGACGCGTGCGCGGACCCGGCGTATGGCGCTCAAGTGGTTGCGGTCGGCGCGGACCGCAAGGACATCGAGGGGCTCGCGCGCGCGGAGCGCGCCGGCATACCGACCTTCGTGCTCCGCGTCGCCGACTTCCCGGACCGGGAGGCATGGGACCGCGCGTTCACGGATGCCGTGGCGTCCTTTGACCCCGATCTCGTGGTTTCGGCGGGGTTCATGAAGCTCGCGGGGCAGTCGTTCCTCGACCGATTCGGTGGCCGGTACATCAACACACATCCGGCACTTTTGCCGTCGTTCCCGGGCATGCACGGCGCACGCGACGCGCTCGACTACGGCGTGAAGGTCACCGGCTGCACGCTCTTCATCGTGGACGCCGGAATTGACACGGGTGCGATCGTCGCGCAGCGCGTCGTCGACGTGCAGGATGACGATGACGAAGCTGCGCTGCACGAGCGCATCAAGACGGTGGAGCGGTCGATGCTCGTCGACGTCGTCGGGCGCATGGCCCGGAATGGTTGGCACGTGGACGGCAGGAAGGTGACGCTCACATGACGAAGCGCCCGATTCGACGCGCGCTGGTCAGCGTCTATGACAAGACCGGTCTCGAGGAGCTCGGCACCGCGCTCGCCGGCGCCGGTGTCGAGGTGGTGTCGACGGGCTCGACCGCCGCACGCCTTCGTGACGCCGGTGTCGACGTCGTACCGGTCGAGGAGCTGACCGGCTTTCCCGAGTGCCTCGACGGGAGAGTCAAGACACTGCACCCCAAGGTGCATGCCGGCATCCTCGCGGATCTGCGTCTCGAGTCTCACGAGAAGCAGCTGGCGGAGCTCGGCGTCGAGCCGTTCGAACTCGTTGTCGTCAACCTCTATCCGTTTGTGCAGACGGTCGCTAGCGGCGCGACGCCGGACGAGTGTGTCGAACAGATCGACATCGGTGGCCCGTCGATGGTCCGTGCTGCCGCCAAGAACCATCCGTCGGTCGCGGTGGTCGTCGACCCGCTGTCCTATGCCGAGGTCATTCGTGCCCTGAACGACGGCGGGTTTACGTTGGAGGAACGAAAAGCCTTGGCAGCAAAGGCTTTTCAGCACACTGCGAGTTATGACATCGCCGTCGCCTCGTGGATGGCCAACGTCTATTCGCCGACCGACGACGGCAGCGGCTTCCCCGACTGGGTCGGGGCGTCATACGAGCGGGTCGATGTCTTGCGTTACGGCGAGAACCCGCATCAAGGAGCGGCGCTCTATCTAGCACCGAACGTCGGCGACTCGCTGGCGCGCGCGCAACAGCTGCATGGCAAGCAGATGTCCTACAACAACTACGTCGACACTGATGCCGCGTTGCGTGCGGCGAACGACTTCCGTGACGTGTGTGTCGCCATCATCAAGCACGCCAACCCGTGCGGAATCGCGACCGGCGCCGATGTGGCGGAGGCGCACCGCAAGGCTCACGCGTGCGATCCGGTGTCCGCGTTCGGTGGGGTGATCGCCGTGAATCGCCCGGTGACGGTGGCGATGGCCGAGCAGGTGGCCGAAATCTTCACCGAGGTCATCGTTGCGCCCGACTTCGAGGACGACGCCGTCGAGATCTTGTCGCGCAAGCCGTCGATCCGCATTCTGAAGACGAGCGGTCACGGCAGTGGCGGCCTCGACCTTCGCCAGATTTGTGGCGGGTTGCTGATCCAGACCACCGACACGATCGCCGCGCCGGGCGACGACCCGGCCGGTTGGACGCTTCAGGCCGGCGAGGCTGCGGACGCGGCAACGCTCGCCGATCTCGAGTTTGCGTGGCGCGCATGCCGCGCGGTGAAGTCCAACGCGATCCTGCTGGCGCACGACAGTGCCACCGTCGGGATCGGCATGGGCCAGGTCAACCGCGTGGACTCCTGTCGACTGGCTGTTCAGCGCGCGGGCGACCGCGCGGCCGGGTCGGTTGCGGCCAGTGACGCGTTCTTCCCGTTCGACGACGGGCCGAAGGTGCTTCTCGACGCGCGCGTGCGCGCGATCGTCGAACCGGGTGGATCGGTGCGGGACGAGGACACGATCGCGGCCTGCCGGGAAGCAGGGGTCACGCTCTACTTCACCGGCACCCGCCACTTCTTCCACTGAGGAGCTCCATGAGTGCGCGCATGCTGCCCGGCGGTCCGGTCGCGGACGCGGTGTTTGCCGACCTTCAGCCGCGCATCGAGAAGTTGCGGGCCGGTGGGCATCCGCCCGGGCTCGCGACGATCCTCGTCGGCGACGATGAGCCGAGCGCGCGCTACATCGGCATGAAGCAGGCCAAGGCCCTCGAGCTCGGCTTCAACCCCGGTCATCACGCGCACCTGCCCGCGGCGACGACGCAGGACGAGCTGCACCAGGCGATCCGCGGGTTCAACGAGGCGGAGGACGTCGACGCGATCCTGCTGCAGTACCCGATCCCGAGCCACCTCGACTACGAGGCGGCGCTGTACGAGATCGACCCCGACAAGGACGCCGACGCCGCCCATCCGACGAACATGGGCCGGTTGGCGCTCGACATGCCAGGGCCGAAGCCGTGTACGCCGGCCGGCATCGAGGCCATCCTCACCTTCTATGACATCCCGGTAGCAGGTCGTGACGTCGTCATCGTCGGCCGCGGGTTCACGATCGGGCGCCCCTTGTCCATCCTGCTGTCACAGAAACGGCCCACCGCCAACGCGGCGGTGACGTTGGTGCACACCGGCGTACCGGACTGGGCCGGGCACACCCGTCGCGCCGACATCGTCATCGCTGCCGCCGGCGTCCCCGGAATGATCCAGCCCGAGCACATCCGCCCGGGCGCCACAGTGATCGGTGCCGGGGTCCGTTACGAGGGCCGGCGGCTGCTGCCCGATGTCGACGAGTCGGTCGAAGAGGTCGCCGGCGCGATCACGCCCCGCGTAGGCGGCGTCGGGCCGACGACCATCGCCATGCTCTTCCGCAACGCCGTCGAGTCCGCCGAACGCCGCGTCAGCCAATAACCGAGGTACCTCGAGAAGGCGGTGCTACGCGGCGCCTATCCAGCTCTTCGGACTGCCTCATCACCGGTTGGGAGAGGGCGGACGACGCCCAAGGCGATGACCTCGTTGGCCAGCCGACCGCGCCGGTTGACGCCCTCGGGGATGCGGAACTTCTGGTAGAGCCGCAGCAGGTGCTGTTTCACCGCGGCCTCGGTCACCACGAGCTCGTCCGCGATGTCCTTCGCAGTCGCCGGGGCCACGAAGGCCTCGTGGCGCAGCGCGGGACGGCAGAGCGCCTGCAGCACCTCGACCTCACGCCGGGTGAGATCAGGCGCCGCGACGCGTCGCAGCTCCACGGTCTCTTCCGCGGCGGCCTCAGACGGCGCAAGCCCGCCGACGCGCGCGCGTGCGGCACCGAAGCTCAGGACGTCTCCGTCCGCCAAGATGCGCCGCCCGACCGGGCGGCCGTTGACGCGTGTCCCGTTCGCCGACAAACCGAGGTCGGCGACGTACACATGGGGTCCGCGGCGGATCAACTCGGCATGCAGCCGCGACACACTCTGGTCGTCGAGTGCGATGTCGACACCCTGGCCGCGGCCGACCGTCGTGACCTCCGCGGCCAGTTCGAACACCTGTCCGGTGTCCTCGACGCGCAGATACGGCGTGTCCACGCCTGTGCTCCCATCGCTAGCGGTGCAAATGCCCTTCTGATCCGGGCTACCCATCTGTCCGTCAACGACACGTATCGTGTCCCTCGATGGCGGCAGACCTGCAGCATCCGGATCTGCACCCCCAGCTCGATCCGACGCACCTGGCCGTGGTGCGCTGCCCGGCCGGGTGGAAGCCGCCTACCCCGCCCGCCGAGGGTTTCGTCGCCGTCGTATCGACCACCGACGAGGTCACGGTCGTCGGACCCGAGCATTTGTTCGACGATCCGGCCTGGGGCGGCGCAGCGGAGCAGATCGACGCCGGGTGGCGCCGGGTGACCTTCCCCGGGCCGCTGCCGTGGGAGCAGGTCGGCTTTCTGGCCGACGTGGCCGGCCGGCTCGCGGGCGCCCAGATTCCGTTCACGTCGATGTCCGGGTTCACCACCGACCACGTGCTCGTCCGCGCCGCCCAAGCCGACCTCGCGGTCGCCGTGCTCTCCGGTGAGGAGCCGCCGCCGCAGCGGCCGGGCACCAACCCGTGACCGGGCCGCGGCGTCTCACCGACCCGATGTATGGCGTCATCGCCGGTGTCGCGATCGGCGTGGCCCTGGCCGCCGCGCGCCATGCTCAGGCGGGCATGTACGTCGTCGCCGGGGCGCTGGCGCTCGGCGCGGTCCTTCGCCTGGTGCTCCGCCCGCGCGCGGCCGGCTCGCTCGTCGTGCGCAGCCGCAAGGTGGACGTGGTCACGCTGGTTGCGCTGGCCGTTGCGGTGGCCGCCATCACGGCGGCGACGCCCTTCCGGGGCCACTGACCGCCCGGGATAACCTCCACGCGGACCAAAACGAAGGAGAAAAACGAAGATGACGACGCACCGGGTGACGCTGATCCCTGGCGACGGCACCGGCCCGGAGCTCTCCGAGGCGACCCGGCGGGTGCTCGAGGCAGCCGCGGCAACCTCCGGATCCTCCTTCGACTGGGACGTGCAAGAGGCAGGCGTCGACATCATGGAGACGGCGGGTACGCCGCTTCCGCAGGAGACGATCGACTCGGTCCGCGCCAACGGCGTCGCCATCAAGGGTCCGATCACCACGCCGATCGGCACCGGCTTCCGGTCCGTCAACGTGGCCTTGCGCTATGAGCTCGACCTTTATGCCTGCCTGCGCCCATGCAAGTCCTACCCGGGCGTCCGCACCCGGTTCGACAACGTCGACGTCGTCGTCGTACGCGAAAACACCGAGGACCTCTACGCCGGCATCGAGTACGAGGCCAACAGCGAAGAGGCCAAGGAAGTCATCGACTTCCTCAACCGGACCGGCGAGCACAAGCAGATCCGCGAGGGCTCCGGCATCTCGATCAAGCCGATGAGCGAGTTCGGCTCGGAGCGCATCATCCGTTACGCCTTCGAGTACGCGCGCAACAACGGCCGCAAGCGCGTTCACTGCGTGACGAAGTCCAACATCATGAAGCACACCGACGGGCTGTTCCTGCACGTCTTCCGCGAGATCGCGAAGGAGTATCCGGACATCGACCCGTGGGAAAACCTCGTCGACGCGACGTGCATGGGTCTCATCCAGCGTCCGGATGAGTGGGACGTGCTGGTCCTGCCGAACCTGTACGGCGACATCCTCAGCGACCTGACGGCCGGCATGGTCGGCGGCCTCGGCGTTGCCCCAGGGGCCAATATCGGTGCCAACACTGCGGTTTTCGAGGCGACGCACGGGTCCGCGCCGAAGTACAAGGGCCAGAACAAGGTCAACCCGACAGCGATGATCCTGTCCGGGATGCTCATGCTCAAGCACCTGGGCGAGGCCAAGGCGGCCGAGAACCTCGAGCACGCCGTTGCGTCCGTCATCGCCGAGGGCAAAGACACGACATACGACATGAAGCCGACGCGCGACGATCCCACTGCGGTCGGTACCAGCCAATACGCCGACGCGATCATCGCGCGGCTCGAGGAGATGAAGTAAGACGTGCCAGGCAAGGTCACGGTCGTAGGCGCCGGGTTCTACGGAAGCACCACGGCGCAGCGACTCGCGGAGTACAACGTCTTCGACACGGTGGTGCTCACCGACATCATCGAAGGCAAGCCCGAAGGATTGGCACTCGACCTCAACCAGTCGCGACCGATCGAAGGCTTCGAGACGAAGGTCGTCGGCGCGACAACGACGCCGGACGGTTCGGGCTACGAGCAGACCGCCGAGTCCGACATCGTCGTCATCACCGCAGGTCTGCCGCGTAAGCCCGGCATGAGCCGGATGGACCTCATCGAGACCAACGCCAAGATCGTGCGTCAGGTCGCCGAGAACGTCGCGAAGTTCTCGCCGGAGGCGGTCGTCATCGTCGTCTCCAACCCGCTCGACGAGATGACTGCGCTCACGGCCAACGTCACCGGTTTCCCCAAGGCGCGGGTCATCGGCCAGGCCGGGATGCTCGACACCGCGCGGTTCACGCACTTCGTCGCGGAGACACTCGGCGTGCCGGTGGCATCCGTACAGACGCTCACGCTCGGGTCACACGGCGACACGATGGTGCCCGTGCCGAGCGCGTGCACCGTTGACGGCAAGCCGCTCGCCGACGTACTCGACCAGGCGAAGATCGACGAGCTCGTCGACCGCACCCGCAACGGAGGCGCCGAGGTCGTTGCGCTGCTGAAGACCGGCTCGGCCTACTACGCGCCGTCGGCGGCTGCCGCGCGCATGGCGAAGGCAGTGGCCGAGGACAGTGGTGCCGTGATGCCGGTGTGCACGTGGGTGGACGGCGAGTACGGCATCAGCGGTGTCTTCCTCGGCGTCGAGGCCGAAATCGGTGCGGGCGGTGCCAAGCGAGTCGTCGAGCGCGACCTCACTGACACCGAGCTGAGCGGCCTCAAGGAGGCGGCTGAGGCTGTGCGCGCGAAACAGGCAGACGTCGCCAACCTCTAGTGGAAGACCCTTGTACTAGCCGCGAGGCTCCCCGCTGATGGTGTGGTGGGGAAGCCTCATCGTGGTGGGTGTCTTGATCCTGATCGAGGCACTGTTCGTCGCAGCTGAGATCGCGCTTGTCTCGCTGCGCGAGAGCCAGGTCCGCGCGCTCGGGGAGGACGGCCGCCGCGGTCGCCGCGTCGCGGATCTCGTGAGCAATCCGAACCGGTTTCTCGGCGCCGTACAGATCGGTGTCACGACGACGGCGATCCTCGTCAGCGCCTTCGGTGAGGCGACGCTGGGTCATCCGGTGGGTCACCAGTTCGAGCACCTAGGGCTGTCGCAGCGTGCGGCAGACGTGGCCGGCTTCATCCTCGTCGTCGTCGCGATCTCCTACGTGACGATCCTGCTCGGCGAGCTGGTCCCCAAGCGCCTCGGCCTGCAGCGAGCCGAACGCACGGCGTTGCTCTTCGGCCCTGGGCTCGACCGGTTCGCCCGGCTGATGCGCCCGGTCATCTGGTTCCTGTCGAAGAACACCGACATCTTCGTGCGGCTGTTCGGCGGCGACCCGTCCATCAGCCGCGAGACCATCACCGAAGAAGAGCTCCGCGACCTCGTGACGGCGCACGAGGCGCTGACGCGCGACGAGCGCGCGCTCATCGAGGAGGTCTTCGAGGCCGGCGAGCGGCAGCTTCGTGAAGTCATGGTGCCGCGCACCGAAGTCGAGTTCATCGATGCCAGCTGGAGCGTCACTCGCGCCATCAAGTTCGCCTCCACCGCGTCACACTCGCGGTTCCCCGTCATGCGCGGTTCGCAGGATGAAGTCGTCGGCTTCGTGCACGTGCGGGACCTCTACGGGCCCACCGGCACCGGCCGGCGCGGCCTCAAGGTCGCCGATCTGGCACGCGAGGTGCTCATGCTTCCCTCGAGCAAGAGGGTGCTGCCTTCGCTGTCGGAGATGCGCGGAAGCGGCCACCATCTGGCCGTTGTCGTCGACGAGTACGGCGGCACCGCGGGCATCGTCACCCTCGAAGATCTCATCGAGGAGCTCATTGGCGAGATCCGTGACGAGTACGACGTTGGTGATCTCGAGGCGCGCCAGCTTCGCGGCGGCGACGTCGAGGTCGACGGCTTGCGCAACCTCGACGAGTTCGAGGAGGCGACCGGCTACCGGTTGCCGGACGGGCCGTACGAAACCGTTGCGGGCGCAGTGATGGCCAAGCTGGGGCGGTTGCCGCGCATGAGCGACGCGGTCGAGATAGACGGGCTCCGGCTCAAGGTCACCAAGATGGACGGCCGGCGGGTCTCCCGCGTACGCGTGACCGTTCTCGCCGCGCCGGACGAGAGCGGTGAGGACGAGCCCGACAACCGCGCCGGCGACTCGTAGGAGAATGGCCGACATGGCCGGCTCTGATCGCCCACGCGTGCTCTCGGGTATCCAGCCGACGGCGGACTCGTTCCACCTCGGCAACTACCTCGGAGCCGTGCGGCAGTGGGTCGCCCTCCAGGACAGCCACGACGCGTTCTACTGCGTCGTCGACTTGCACGCGATCACGATCGAGCACGATCCGGTGCTGCTGCGCCGCCGCACTCGCGTCGCGGCCGCGCAGCTGCTCGCCGCGGGCATCGATCCGACCCGCTCGACGTTGTTCGTGCAGAGTCATGTGCCGGAGCATCCGCAGCTCGCGTGGGTGCTCGGCTGCATCACAGGATTCGGCGAGGCCAGCCGGATGACGCAGTTCAAGGACAAGTCGGCGAAGCAGGCGAACTCCAGCGTCGGTCTGTTCACCTATCCGATCTTGCAAGCAGCCGACATCCTCATCTACGAGGCCGAGCAGGTGCCCGTCGGCGAGGACCAGCGTCAACACGTCGAGCTGACGCGCGACCTGGCGCAGCGCTTCAACGCGAGGTTCGGCGACACGTTCGTCGTACCCGAGCCCTACATCGTCAAAGCGACGGCCAAGATCTTCGATCTGCAGGATCCGACCGCCAAGATGAGCAAGTCGAGCGAGTCGCAGGCCGGTGTGATCGATCTGCTCGACGACCCCGCCGCCATCGCCAAGAAGGTGAAGCGCGCGGTCACCGACACGGAGACGGAGACGCGGTTCGACCCGGAGAAGAAGCCGGGCGTCTCCAACCTCCTGACGATCCTGTCGGTGCTGACCGAGCGCGACATCCCGTCCCTCGAGTCGGAGCTCAACGGCCAGGGGTATGGCGCCCTCAAGACCGCAGTCGCCGACGCCGTCGTGGCGTTCACCACGCCATTCCGCGACCGGGCGACCGAGCTGCTCGAGGACGAGGCAGGGCTCGACGACATCCTCGCGGATGGCGCCGCACGAGCCCAGAAGGTCGCCGCCGACACCCTCGACCGCGCCTACGACGCCGTGGGCTTCTTGCCGCCGAAGAAATGAATGCTCCCCGCAACATCGGGGTGGCGATCGGGATCCCCGAGCCTTATCACCGCGAACTTCAGGGATGGCGGGAGCGGCTAGGCGATCCGAACGCCCGCCGGATCGTGCCGCACATCACGTTGCTCCCGCCGACCGAAGTAGATGCAGACGCTCTGTCGGCGATCGAGGAGCATCTGCGCAAGATTGCCGCGGACGAGGAGCCCTTCGACCTCCTACTGCGCGGGTCGGCAACGTTCCTGCCGGTGTCGCCGGTTGTCTTCGTGCCGCTCGTGCTGGGCATCGCCGACTGCGAACGACTCGAGTCCAAGGTGCGATCCGGACCGCTCCAACGCGACGTCCGGTTTCCCTACCACCCGCACGTGACGGTGGCACACGACCTTCCCGAGGAAGCCCTCGACCGCGCCTTCGCAATGCTGTCGACCTACGAGGCTGCCTTTCGGGTACGCGGGTTCACGCTGTTCGAGCAGGGCTCGGACGAGACGTGGCGGCCCCAGCGGGACTACGTCTTCGGTGCCGAGGGCCTGCCCGGCCCCACAAGTCAGCCGTTCGAGCAACCTGACCAGGTGCAGCCGGATCGAGGATGGTGACGCGCAACGGCGGGTAGATCAACAGACGTGGGACGTCTACTCGGACGGTGGGACCGCTGGCAACGCAAGCGTCAGTGGCTCGCCTTCCCGTTCGCTGTCGTCAAGAAGTTCGGCGAGGATCAGTCGGGCAATCTGGCCGCACTCGTCGCCTACTTCGCGATCTTCTCGATCTTCCCGTTGCTGTTGGTCCTGACGACGGTTCTCGGATTTACCTTGGCCGGTCACCCGCAGTGGCAAGCGACGGTCACTAACTCGGCGCTGCACAACCTGCCGCTCGTGCATGTGCAAACCCGGCACAGCGGCGGCAGCGTGGTAGCCCTGGTCATCGGGCTGCTGTTTGCGCTGTGGACCGGCCTCGGCGTCGCCAAAGCGGCGCAGACCGCCTTCGACACGGTCTACCTGGTCCCGAAGACTGATCGGCCCGGTTTCCCGTCGAGTATCTTTCGCGCGTTGCGAGTGGTCGTCGTCGGCGGCCTGGGCCTGATCGGAACGACGGCAGTCTCGACCGCCGTCGCCAACGTCCAGTCGATCGGGGGTCTGGATCTCGGACCCGGTCTGCGCATCGTCGGGATCTTGATTGCGGTGGCGTTGAACACCGGCCTGTTCTTGCTCTTGTTCCGCTGGCTGACCGTGCGCGTCGTCCGATGGCGAGACGCGCTGCCCGGCGCCGTCTTGTCAGCCGTGGTCTTGCAGATCCTGCAGCTGGCCGTGTCGCTGATCATCAACCACCAGCTGAAGGGCGCCAGCACGACGTACGGCAAGGACGTCGCCGGAGTCATCGTGCTGATGTCGTGGTTCTACCTCCAGGCGCAGGTCGTGCTCTTCGCCGCCGAGGTCAACGTGGTCCGGCAATACAAGCTGTGGCCGCGATCGCTGACCGACGCGCCGGCCACCGATGCCGACTTCCGTGCCTACGAGGCGTACGCCGATCGCGAGCGTTATCAGCCGGAGGAAGATATAGATACAGAATTTGTGGGGAAGAAGTGACACACGAAGGCCCGTCGCCCACGGGGCCGACGGGCCTTCGTACAAGCCAGACCGCTATGCCGACGCTGCGCGTACCGCGTCCGCCTGCGGGCCCTTCTGGCCCTGGGTGACCTCGAACTCGACCCGCTGGCCTTCTTCGAGTGACTTGTAGCCATCCATCTGGATGGCGCTGTAGTGAACGAAGACGTCACTACCGCCGTCTACGGCAATGAAGCCGTAGCCCTTCTCGGAGTTGAACCACTTCACCGTGCCTACTGCCACTTCTACCCCAGGTCGCTCGATCCTCGCCCCGGACCTGTCGCCGGAGCGCCGCCGTGCCGGGCAGGGCGCGGCTAGCGCGGAACGATACACGTCTGAAGCGCACAAGAGGCGCTCCTGTAGCAAATCGGTCAGAGCGGCGCCGTCAACGCTCAGAGCGGCGGGAGGGCCATCCGGTTGGGTCGGCGCATCCGCCGGGCGGTCACGACGGCGGCCACGGCGGCCGAGCCGGCCAGCAGGCCGATCTGCCACAGCGGGACGCCGCCGCCGCCATGCCTGGCGCTGAGCGCGATGGTGGTCCTTGCCGGGCTCTGCTGCGCTGCCGCCGCTTCCACGTGGGCGGCCGGCTCCTGGGGGTCCACCAGTGTCCCCACCGGCTCGACCTTGCCGAGCGCGCCGAAGCCCCAGTTGAGCAGGCTCTTTGCCTCGTCCCAGAAGTAGGGCTGCGCGTGCATCAGCGTGACGAGGAGGGTGTGCCCGTGCCGCGTCGCGGCGCCGACATAGGTGGCGTTAGCAGCGACGGTGTAGCCGTTCTTCACGCCGATCGCGCCGCGGTATGACGTCAGCAGCCGGTTGTGCGTGTAGATCTGGAAGTGCTTGTGGTGCGGCGCCGGCATCGAGCCGGAGACCGTGCTGACGTACTTGCGGAAGTCCGGAATCTGCAGCCCGGCCCGGGCGATGAGGGCCAAGTCGTAGGCGGAGGTGCTCTCGCCGGGACCGTCGAGCCCGCTCGGCGTGCGTGCGAACGTGTCGTAAGCCTGCAGGTGCGTCGCTTCGGCGTTCATCAGCCGGACGGTCTTGCCGATGCCGCCCGCCGCGTCGGCGAGTGCGTCGGCCGCGTCGTTGCCGGACACGACCAGCATCGCGGTGAACAGCTGCTTGACGCTGTAGCTCATGCCCGGGACGAGCCCGACCTTTGACCCGTCGACGACCGCGTCGTGATAGCTGCACTTCACCATTTGATTCGGGTCGAGCCGGGGGATCAGCGTCACGGCCGTCAGCGTCTTGAGCGTTGACGCCGGCAGGTAGCGCTGGTGCGGAGCCTTGGTGGCCAGCACCTCACCGGTGGTGAGGTCGGCGACCAGCCACGACGCCGACGTCAGCCCGGTCGGCAGTGCCGGTGCTCCGGCCAGCGGCTGTTCGACGACTCCCGTGCCCTTGAGCAGCGATCCGCCAACAGGCGTGACGACGTCGCGTTGCGCTGCCGCCGGCACTGCAAACAGTCCGATGAACAGGCACGTCAAAGCAGCGGCGAGAAGACGGGGGGCTCGCATGTCCCTGCCAAGGTACCGGGCAGTCAGGACCCAGGCCATGCTCGCCACCTAGGTGTTGCCCCCTAACATTTCTGATCATGTCGGATGACGTATCGAGACGGTCGGAGTCCGGGTTCGAGATCGAACCTGTGTACGACGCCGAATCGCTCGACGGCTGGAATCCGGCCGAGAAGCTCGGGGTCTCGGGCGCTTTCCCGTTCACGCGTGGCGTCTACCCAACGATGTACCGCGGCCGCCCGTGGACCATCCGGCAGTACGCCGGCTTCGGGACCGCCCGCGAGTCCAACGAGCGCTATCACCGGCTAGTCGAGGCCGGGACGACCGGCCTGTCGGTCGCGTTCGACCTGCCGACGCAGATGGGCTACGACTCGGACGATCCGGTGGCGCACGGCGAGGTCGGCAAGGTCGGTGTCGCCATCGACTCCATCGAGGACATGCGGCTGCTCTTCGACGGCATCCCGCTCGACCAGGTGTCGACGTCGATGACCATCAACGCGCCTGCGTCGCTGCTGCTCCTGCTCTATCAACTCGTCGGTGAAGACCACAGCGTGCCGGGAAGCGCGCTGACCGGCACGATCCAGAACGACATCCTCAAGGAATACATCGCCCGGGGCACCTACATCTTCCCGCCGAAGCCGTCGTTGCGTCTCGTCACCGACGTGTTCCGCTATTGCAGGTCCGAGATCCCGAAGTGGAACACCATCTCCATCTCCGGCTATCACATGGCCGAGGCGGGTGCGACGCCCGCGCAGGAAGTCGCGTTCACCCTCGCCAACGGCATCGAATACGTGCGCGCAGCAGTCGCGACCGGTCAGGACGTCGATGAGTTCGCACCGCGACTGGCGTTCTTCTTCGTGTCGCGCACGACGCTGCTCGAAGAGGTGGCGAAGTTCCGGGCTGCCAGGCGCATCTGGGCGCGGGTCATGCGCGACGAGTTCGGCGCAAAGGATCCGAAGTCGCAGATGCTGCGCTTCCACACACAGACAGCCGGCGTGCAGCTCACCGCTCAACAGCCAGAGGTCAATCTCATCCGCGTGACCACGCAGGCCATCGCCGCGATCCTCGGCGGCACCCAGTCGCTGCACACGAACTCCTACGACGAAGCCATCGCGTTGCCGACGGAGAAGGCCGCTCGGCTCGCCGTACGAACTCAGCAGGTGCTGGCCAACGAGAGTGATCTCACGGCGACCGTCGACCCGTTCGCGGGCTCCTATGCGGTGGAGGCCATGACCGATGAGGTCGAGGCAGCCGCCCTCGAGCTGATGACCCGCGTCGAGGAGATGGGCGGCGCGGTCGCCGCGATCGAGCGCGGCTTCCAGAAGTCTGAAATCGAGCGGACCGCCTACCAGACGGCCCTGGAGATCGACGGCGGTCAGCGTGTGGTCGTCGGGGTGAACAAGTTCGTGACACCCGCCGACGAGCGTTACGAGCCGATGCGGGTCGATCCGGCGATCGAGGAAGAACAGGCCAAGAAGCTCACCCAGCTCCGGGCCGACCGATCGGCGGACGAAGTGCGGCGCTGCCTCGACGATGTACGCCGGGCCGCCAACGGTTCCGACAACGTCCTCTACCCGATGCGAGCGGCTTTGGCGGCACGGGCGACGGTCGGTGAGGTCTGCAACGCGCTGCGCGAGATCTGGGGCGTCTATCAGCCGTCGGACGTCTTCTGATCCGTCCGTTCCGCCCCAAGGGGTTCCACGCAGGGTCGCGGGTCCGCAACTGTCCGTGAGGCCCGTTTGACGCAGGCTTCGGAGTGCGCTGTCGTGGTCACGTACCGCTGAAGTCGATCACAAGGACCCGAAACGTGCTCGCCGTACTTGTCGTCGTCGCCATCCTCGCGGCCATCGTTGCCGTCGCCGTGCCGACTTTGACCCGGCAACGCCGGTTCAGCGAGGTCGACCGGTTCCACCGCGCGAGAGCGATGACCACCGAATGGGCCCGTGCCGGCGTCACGTCGCCGGTAGCCCCGCCGACGTCGGAGACCCAGGAGGCCGACGACCGGGTCTCCTGAGCGGGCATTACGCTCCCGCCGTGCAGATCGCGGAGTTTCTCGACCAGCACCGCGACCGGCTCATCTCGCTGCGTCGCGATCTGCACGCGCACCCCGAACTCGGCCGGCACGAGGTTCGGACGACCGAGCGCATCGCTGCTGAGCTGACCGCCGTCGGCCTGCAGCCGCGGCCCTTGCCGACCGGGACCGGCCTCATCTGCGACGTCGGTGATGTCCCGGCGAGCATCGGGCTTCGTGCCGACATCGATGCCCTACCGATCGTCGACGGCAAGGACGCGAGCTATCGCTCGCAGATCGACGGCGTGTGTCACGCGTGCGGTCACGACGTGCACGTGACCGTTGTCGTCGGCGCCGGGCTCTATCTCGCCGCCCTCGCGAAAGCCGGCCTGCTGCCGCGCGGCGTACGACTACTGTTCCAGCCGGCCGAAGAAGTGATCCCCGGCGGAGCGCTCGACGTCGTCGCTGCAGGGGGGCTTGACGGTCTCGAGCGCCTTTATGCCGTGCATTGCGATCCGTCCATTCCCATCGGACGCATCGGGCTGCGCGTCGGCGCCATCACGTCCGCGACGGACCAGGTCGAGATCCGGTTGCGCGGTCCGGGAGGTCACACGGCGCGTCCGCATCGGACCGCAGATCTCGTTGCGGCACTTGGTGATGTCGTTGCTCGCGTTCCGAGTGTGCTTGCTCGTCGCGTGGATCCGCGCGCGGGCGTCAACCTTGCCTTCGGCGAGGTTCATGCCGGCAGTGCTGCCAACGTCATCCCACGTAGCGGTGTCGCTCGCGGCACGTTGCGAATGCTCGACCATCGTGCCTGGGAGTCAGTGCCTCCACTGCTGGCGGAGGTGGTGAGCGCGGTCTGCGCGCCATATGGCGTCGAGGTCGAGGTCGTGCACACGCGTGGCGTTCCGCCGGTCGTCAACGATGCTCGCGCAGTGGCTGAGCTGGCTGCCGCGGCGGCGCAGATATCGCTCGACGCGGCATGCGACACCGAACAGAGCCTCGGCGGCGAAGACTTCGGGTGGTTCCTCGACAAGGTTCCGGGTGCCCTCGCGCGGCTGGGCGTGCGGCCGGCCGGCGCCGAGACGGCGGTTGACCTGCATCACCCGACCTTCGATGTGGACGAGGGCTGCATCGACGTCGGTGTCCGGCTATTCGCCGGCGTGGTGCTCAGGCCGGGCTGACGCCCGGGCGAATCGCCTAGGGCCGTCGGGCCGGGTGCGTGACGTCCTCGGCTCGGGTGGCGTCGTGCTCGGCGCGCATCCGTCCGAGCTCGGCCTCACGGCGCTCATAGGGGTCGTCCGGCAGTGACTCCATCGCGCGCTTCTCCCGGATGACGGATCCGGAGAAGAAGACGAACCAGATGAGGCCGGCTACGGCCAAGATGATGATCGGTGCGATCAGAAACTCACCCATACCTCAATGCGTACCCGTCACACTTGTCTGTGAACGTTCGCCCTTGCGGCCGTTACCCGGACCTTGCGCCGCGGGGAGTAAAAGCGCGGCGACCCAGCCCACGATCGCAACGCCGCCCATGACCGCCAAAGCGGCAGCGAACTGCGTGTTGCCCTCTGCGTGGATGACGAGGATCGAGCCGGCAATTGCTACGCCCAATGAGGATCCGAGGTTGGAGAAGCTGCGCGATACACCGGAGATATCGCCCTGCTTCGCCTGCGGCCACGCCGACTGCACCACGTTGACTGACGCGGTCACCATGATGCCGACTCCCAAGCCCATGAAGAACAAGCCCGGCCAGAATGTCCAAACGGCGGAGTGTGCGCGCGCGAGTACGAGCAGCAGCGCCAGGCCGATGGTCGTCATCGTGAAGCCGGCGCGCACCAGCCGCCGTTGCGGGTGCCGACTGGCCATCCGCTGGGCGAACGCGGCAGCGAGGAGGATGCCGATGGTGCCTGGCACGAGCATGAGCCCGGTTTTGATGGCGGAGTAGTGCCGCACGTTCTGCAGAAACACTGAGATCACAAAGAACGAGCCCTGGAGAATGAGCCACTGCGCGAGCTGCGTGGTCAGGCCCAGGTTTGACGTCCTGCTGGTGAACAGCGAGGGCGATATCAAGGGAACCCGGCCGCTGTGCTCTCGCGCCCGTGCGTACAGCAGGAATGCGGCCAGGAGCACAACGCCAACGGCAACGTAGAGCCACACCGTCGCCGAGCCCCAGCCGTCCTTGTTGGTCTGCAGGATGCCGAAAACCAGGAAGAACAGCCCTGCCGCCGACAGGAGGGCGCCGATCACGTCGAAACTCGATCGCTCGGATGGCAGCGGCGGGTCGATCACCCGACGCCAGGCCACCCATGCAATGGCCGCGACAACCAACGCTTGAAAGAGGAATGACGCCCGCCAGCTGATGTAGCTGGTGATCAGGCCGCCGATGAGTGGGCCTGCGGCGGCACCCAACGCGCCGGCGCCGCTCACTGCGCCGAACCACTTCGCTCGTGTCTGCATGTCATCGAAGAGCAACGTCACGAGGATGTAGATGGGAGGGATCAGCAGCGCCGAGCCCACGCCTTCGAGCAGTGAGTAGCCGAAGATGAGCAGACCGAGCCCTTGCGAAACGGCTGCTAGAACTGCGCCAATGCCATAGATGGTGAGCCCGAGTATGAAGCAGAGCTTCCGACCCCAGATGTCGGTCAGCTTGCTCCCCGGCACCATCAGTGCGGCCATGGTCAGCGTGAAGAGCGTGATCGCCGTTTGAATGCCCGCCACGTCGGTGTGCAGGTCCTTGGCAATGGCAGTAATCGCGACATTCATGTTCGACGCTGCGTAGCTGGCAATGAACTGTGCCAACGCGAGTGGAAGCACGACGGATCCAGCGGCATTCGCCGCGGAGGTGGCACGGGTCTCAGCCGGCATCGCGCCCAGCCTCCCCTCATCGCGCTACCGCTGTGTTCACCCGCTCGGGACGATGCTCATCCCGGCTCGCCGCACGAGTTTGCGTTCTGGAAACCAGACGCGACTGAACACTGCGAGCTGTCATGGGTGCGGAATCTGATCGGATCGCCGGCTTCGGACGACTGGAAGCCGGGCTGCTGGAAGCCGGTGACTGGTACCGGTGGGGGCCCTACGTCAGCGAGCGGCAATGGGGCACCGTCCGGGAGGACTACAGCCGCGACGGAAACGCCTGGGACTACTTGCCACATGACCAGGCCAGGTCCCGGGCCTACCGGTGGGGCGAGGACGGGTTAGCCGGGTTCTGCGACATCCACCAGCGGCTGTGTCTTGCCCTGGCGCTGTGGAACGGCCGCGATCCCATCCTCAAGGAACGCGCGTTCGGGTTGACCGGGCCCCAGGGCAACCACGGCGAAGACGTCAAGGAGTACTGGTGGTACTTGGACGCGGTTCCCAGCCACGCCTGGAACCGCTGGCGTTACCACTATCCCCAGGGCACATACCCGTACCAGGAGCTGATCGACGGCAACGCGGGTCGCAACCGGTATGAGCCGGAGTACGAGCTGCTCGACACCGGCGCGTTCGACGAGGACCGCTATTGGATCGTCGACGTGATCTACGCGAAGGCCGACCCCGACGACCTGTTGATGTCCGTCCGCGTGAGCAACGCGGGGCCGGACACGGAGACGATCCATGTGCTGCCGACGGCGTGGTTCCGCAACACCTGGGCGTGGGGAGAGAACGGGAAACGGCCGTCCATGCGCGCGTCCGGCGACCGCTCGGTGTCCATCGAGCATCCGATCGTCGGTGCGATGGAGCTGGTCGGCGCGGCGAGCCCAGACGGTACGCAGCCACAGCTTCTGTTCTGTGACAACGAGACCAATGTCGCCCGGCTCTTCGGCGCTGCGGCGCAGACTCCCTATCCCAAGGACGGCGTCAACGACCATGTCGTCAACGGCGCGACGACGGTCAACCCTGAGCTTGTCGGCACCAAGTGCGCGTTCTGGTACCAGATCACCGTGGCGCCTGGCGAGACCGCGGAGCTGCGGCTTCGGCTCCACCCGGATACGAGCCGGATCGGTACAAACACGGCGACCGACACCGACGCGCTCGGCGTCGGGTTCGACCGGGTGATGACCGGCCGCCGCGCCGAGGCCGACGAGTTCTACGCAGACCTGACGCCGCGCGCCGCCACTGCTGACGAGGCCCTGGTCTTGCGCCAGGCCTGTGCCGGCATGTTGTGGAGCAAGCAGCTGTTCTACTACGACGTCAGCCGCTGGCTCGATGGCGATCCCAACCAACCACCGCCACCCCCGGAGCGTCGAAGCGGGCGCAACAGCAAGTGGCGCAACTTTGACGGGTTCGACATCATCTCGATGCCGGACAAGTGGGAGTACCCCTGGTTCGCCGCTTGGGACTTGGCGTTCCACACCGTCCCCTTGGCGCACCTGGACCCGGCGTTCGCCAAGTACCAGCTGATCTTGGTGTGTCGGGAATGGTTCCAAAACCCGAACGGCGCGCTGCCGGCATACGAATGGGACTTCGGCGACATCAACCCGCCCGTGCACGCGTGGGCAGCGCTTCAGGTGTTCGCGATCGACGGCGCTCGCGACGTCGACTTCTTGTCTCGTGTGTTCGACAAGCTGCTGGTGAACTTCACGTGGTGGGTGAACAGGGAAGACCGCAAAGGCAGCAATGTGTTCGAAGGCGGCTTCCTCGGACTGGACAACATCGGCCCGATCGATCGGTCCCACCTGCCCGACGGCTACACCCTTGAGCAGTCCGATGCCACCGGCTGGATGGGCTCGTACGCGCTGGCCATGGGCACGATCGCGGCGGTCCTGAACTGGGCCGGGGAGCGTCAAGCCCAGGACCTCGTGCTGAAGTTCCTGGAGCACGCTGCGGGCATCCGCAACGCCCTGGACGCCCAGGGTCTCTGGGATGACGCCGACGGCATGTTCTATGACCGACTGATCACGCCATCCGGCACCGCCGTGCCGGTGAAGACACGTTCGATGGTCGGGATCATTCCCGCGTTAGCTGCCATCGTCATCGACGACGCGATGCTCCAACGCGCGATGAGCGTGAACAAGACGTTCATGCGCTTCCTGCAACGTGAGGGCGTCAGCGACCTGCAGAAACTGGTCGACAGCCCCCAAGTGCGCGGCGAGGCCGGCGCCCGGCGGATGCTCCTTTCCGTCGCCCGGCCGCACCAGCTGGAACGGCTCTTCACCAAGCTGTTCGATGAAGGTGAGTTCCTGTCCCCGCACGGACTCCGCGCGCTGTCGGCGTACCACCGCGACCACCCGTACCAGTTCGACGCCGAGGGTTATCAGTCGTCCATCGACTACGAGCCGGCCGAGTCCACGACGTCGATGTTCGGCGGCAACTCGAACTGGCGTGGCCCCGTCTGGATGCCGGTCAACTATCTCGTCATCGAGGCGCTGGAGCGCTACCAGCGGTTTTACGGCGACGACCTGCACCTTGAATACCCGACGGGCTCTGGACACCCACGCACCCTCGACGAGATTGTCGGCGACTTGCACGATCGCCTGATCTCACTGTTCGTGAAAGACAGCAGCGGGCGCCGTCCCTGCTTCGGCGGGACCGAGAAGATGCAGACCGACCCTGCCTGGCGCGACAACCTGGTCTTCAGTGAGTACTTCCACGGCGACAACGGTGCCGCGATCGGGGCTTCTCACCAGACCGGCTGGACCGGATTGATTGCCGACGTGATTCTGCGTCGCCACGGCGCAGTCAAGTCTGTCGGCGACGTCTTGCGCGACATGAGCAAAGCGGCGCAATCCATCAAGGAGTAGCCATGCGGACTCGCCCCGGCCTGCCGTATCCACTAGGTGCTACGCCCGGCGAGCGGCAGGGTGTCGCAGGAACGAACTTTGCGATCGCCTCGTCCGTGGCCCGTGACGTCACGCTGTGCTTGTTCGACGATGCAGACGAAGAAACCCAAGTACCGGTCCTGGACAGGGATGCGGACGTTTGGCACGTCTTCGTGCCCGGCGTGGGTCCGGGGCAGGCCTACGGCTACCGCGTCGGTGGTCCGTGGAAACCGGCACAGGGACTGCGGTGCAACCCCGCCAAACTGCTGCTTGACCCATATGCCAAAGCAATCCACGGGTCCGTGTCGTTCGGCCCGGAGATTCTGGGCCAAGACACGACCGACCCGGCCAGGCCGAGCAAGCAGGACTCCGCGAGGCACGTGCCGCGCAGCCTGGTCGTGCAGAGCGAATTCGACTGGCACGACGCGCGTCGTCCGTCATACCGCTACGCAGATTCGGTGTTCTACGAGATCCACGTCAAGGGCTTCACGATGCGCCATCCGGGTGTCCCGTCCGCGCTGCGCGGGACCTTCGCCGGCCTCGCGCACGACGCCGCGATCGAATACCTGACCGATCTCGGTGTGACGACTGTCGAACTGCTTCCGGTGCAGCAGAACGTTCCCGAGGCATTTCTTCCCGAGCGACACCTGACGAACTACTGGGGCTACAACACGATCGGCTATTTCGCCGCGCACAACGGCTACTCCGCAGCAGTTCGGGCCGGGAAGGCCGGCGGTCAGGTTGCCGAGTTTCAGGCGATGGTCGATACCTTTCATCGGGCTGGGCTGGAAGTCGTGCTGGACGTGGTGTTGAACCACACCGCCGAAAGCGGCCCTGACGGGCCGACGCTGTGCTTCCGCGGGATCGATAACACCGCGTACTACCGGACCGAACCTGATAATCCCGGTGCATACGTCGACACGACGGGATGCGGCAACTCCTTGAATGCCGGCGATCCCATCACCTTGCAGCTGATGCTGGACTCGTTGCGCTACTGGATCACTGACATGCATGTCGACGGGTTCCGATTCGATCTGGCGCCGACGCTGGCCCGGCAAGACGGCGCCTACGACAAGGTCTCGGCCTTCCTCGACATGGTGTCGCAAGATCCGGTGGTGTCCCGAGTGAAGTTGATCGCCGAACCCTGGGACGTCGGCCAGATGGACAGCTATGACCTGGGTCGGTTCCCGCCGTTGTGGCGGGAGTGGAACGGCAAGTACCGGGACACGATGCGGGACTTCTGGCGTAGCCATCCCGTCGGCATCGGCGAGTTCGCCTCTCGGTTCGCTGGATCATCAGACTTGTATGGCGCGAATGGGCGGCGGCCCACTGCGTCGGTGAACCTGATCACGGTGCATGACGGCTTCACCCTGCGCGACCTCGTGTCCTACAACGACAAGCACAACGAAGCGAACGGTGAACACAACCGGGACGGGACCGGCGACAACGAGTCGTGGAACTGCGGCGCCGAGGGTCCCACCGACGACCCGGACGTCCTTGCGTTACGGGCCAGGCAGTCAAGGGCGATGCTTGCCACGCTGATGCTGTCTTTTGGTGTGCCACTGCTGCTGGGCGGCGACGAGCTGGGCCGAAGCCAGGGTGGCAACAACAACGCCTACTGCCAGGACAACGAGATCACCTGGTTCGACTGGGAAAACACTGACACTGAGCTGCGGGACTACACCAAGAAGCTGATCGCACTCAGACGCCGCCACCCGGCGTTTCGTCGTCGTCGCTTTCTCACCGGCGATGACACGTCGATGCTGGAGTGGTTCTCACCGGCCGGTAGCCGCATGACCGGCGACAACTGGGCCGACCCGGACGCACGGGCCGTCGCCATCTACCTGGACGGTTCCGATGCACCCGACCGCGGCGAAGACGGCATGCCTCTCGTCGACGATGACTTCCTCGTGTTGGTGAACTCCTGGTGGGAGTCGCTCGGTTTCGTCATACCTCCAACCCGGCGCGACGCCCACTGGCACGAGGACATCGACAGCTACGATCCCGCCGCAGCCGACGCCGCGCCCATGCACACCGCGGGAGACCAGATCACGGTTGGCCCGCGTTCCGTCGCCCTGCTCCACGCCGTACGGCCATAACGGTCATCCGGTCCGGGCGATGCCGGGACAGGCGTCGACGCCGACGATTCGCCGGCATGGCGCACTATCAGATGCGGCAGAAACTCGTGTCCATCGGCGATGACTACTGGATCGAGGATGAACTCGGCCAGCGTGTCTACAAGGTGGACGGCAAGGCTCTACGTCTGCGCAAGACGCTGATCGTCGAGGATGCGCACGGTGCTCAGCTCTACAAGATCCAAGAGCGCAAGCTCCGCATCCGCGACACGATGGAAATCGAGGACAGCGCAGGACACACAGTCGCGAAGGTCAAGAAGAAGAGGATCAACCTCTTGCGCGAGGGGTGGACCGTGACGGTCAGCGACGGGCCGGACATAGCAGTCAAGGGCAACATCGTCGATCATGAATACCGGCTCGAGCGTGGGCGCGATCAGATCGCGCAGGTCTCGAAGCGCTGGTTCCGGATGGCCGACACATATGGCGTCGACGTCGCTCCAGACCAGAACCAAGCGCTCATCCTCGCGATCGCGGCGGTGCTGGACTCGACCGCCCACGAGCGTCGCTGACCGTCAGACGCCGGGGTTGGGACCGCTCGAGCGGCACTCCCGGCCGCGCAGCGCCGCGACGTAGTCGTCCGGGGCGCCGCCCCGCTCCGCGGCGTCCGCCATGAGGCCGAGGTAACGCGCTGACGGCAGGCCGCCCTCGTAGCCGTCGCTGAGGACATAGAGCCAGCAGAGCTCCTCCCCGGTGAGGAGCTGGACCCGCACCCGGATCTTGCTGTAAAGGCCCGTTGCGGCGCTTTCCCAGCGATCGAGCGCTTCCTCGTCCTGTGGGGGTACGTCGTAGACCATGACGAAGACCTGGTCGCCGGGGTCCTCGACCACCGTGGCGAGCGCGCCTTCCCAGCCGAGATCCTCGCCGCCGAACGTCAGCCGCCAGCCCACCAGCCAGCCGGAACCGAGGCGCGGCGAGTGCGGGCAGCGCGCCAGCATCTGCTCGGCGTCGAGGTTGGTGCCGTATGCGGCGTAGAGAGCCACGCCGGAAGCCTACGAAAGAATGGACGGTATGACGCGCATCGCGATCCTCGGCGGCGGGCCGGGCGGTTATGAGGCGGCCCTGGTGGCCGCCCAGTTAGGCGCCGAAGTGCTCGTTGTCGACAGCGACGGGCTCGGCGGCGCGTGCGTCCTGGCCGACTGCGTCCCGTCGAAGACACTGATCGCGACGAGCGAGTCGATGACCACCTTCGCCTGCAGCGAGCCGCTGGGTGTGCACTTGCGGTCCGGGATCAAGGCCGAAGCCGAGGTAAGCGTCAACCTGGCGATGGTCAACGCGCGCGTGAAGGCGCTCGCGCTCGCACAGTCCCTTGACATCAGCCGACGGCTGGCGCGCGAGGGCGTCGAGGTCGTACGCGGGTCGGGTCGGCTGGTCGGACCCAGCCGCCTGGTGGTGCAGACCGACGACGGTGAGGAAGGGTATGGCGCGGACGCCGTTCTGATCTCCACCGGCGCGTCGCCCCGGACCCTGGTCGGCGGCGAGCCGGACGGCGAGCGGATCCTCAACTGGCGCCAGCTCTACGACCTGGATGTGCTGCCGGAGCACTTGGTTGTTGTCGGCTCGGGTGTGACGGGCGCGGAGTTCGCCTCGGCCTATCTCGCGCTCGGCTGCCAGGTCACGTTGGTGTCGAGCCGCGACCGCGTCATGCCCAGCGAGGACGCGGACGCGGCGTTGTTGCTCGAGGACGTGCTCACGCGACGTGGCATGCGCATTGTGAAGCGCGCACGCGCGGCCGGTGTCTCCCGCGTCGCTGATGGCGTTGTCGTGAAGCTCGAGGACGGCGGAACCGTTGAAGGCAGCCACTGTCTCGTGGCGGTCGGCTCGGTGCCCAACACGCAGGGGCTCGGACTCGAGAACGTCGGCGTCGTCACGGACGATCGCGGCTTCGTGACGGTGGACCGGGTGTCGCGCACATCGGCGCCAGGTGTCTATGCCGCCGGTGACTGCACCGGCGTGTTGCTGCTCGCAAGTGTGGCCGCGATGCAAGGCCGGATCGCGATGTGGCACGCGCTCGGCGACACGGTGCATCCGCTCCGCCTGTCGCATGTCGCGGCAAACGTGTTCACTGACCCGGAGATCGCAACTGTCGGCCTCGGTCAGACGAGCGTCGACGGCGACCGCGGTGGGGTTCAGGAGATCAAGCTGCCGCTGGGGACGAACCCGCGCGCAAAGATGCAGGGCCTGGTCGACGGCTTCGTGAAGCTCTATTGCCGACCGGGCACCGGCACGGTGCTGGGTGGCGTCGTCGTCGCTCCGCGCGCGAGCGAGCTGATCCTGCCCGTGTCACTCGCGGTCGAGAACAACCTCACCGTCGATCAGCTGGCGCAGACGTTCACGATCTACCCGTCGATCAGCGGCAGCATCACCGAGGCAGCTCGTCAACTTCACCTCGCGATGTCGTAAGCCATGGCAGCATGCCTGCATGCGCCACGCTTCTCAAGTTCTCGCTGCCTCCTCGCTTGCGCTCGGGCTCGCCGTCGTTCCTGTTGCCCCGCCAAGCCTTTCCGCGGCCAGCAATTGCGCCGCAATCGACACCGGTGTCATGTCGAAGGCACCGACGACGACGAAGCTCCCGAACGGTGCGAGCCTGCGTGTCTGGCACGACAGTCAAAAGACGCTGAGCCAGGTCTACGTCCCCACCACGTCGTCGTTGTCATTGCACGTGTGGACCTCCGGCGCTTTGACACGGACGAACCACCCCACCGCAGTGCTCAAGGGACACGCCAAGGGCGTCGCGATCATCAATGGCAGCGTGTTCGATCCGAACCGTGGCTCGCTCATCGCCGGACCGCAGATCGTCAAGGGCGTCCTGAACAAGGCGGAGAAGACTCCGCACAACGCGATCCTCATCGACAAGACCGGGCGGAAGTTCGGCCAGGGCACCGTTGCGGTTGCCGGTCACGTCGAGGCCGGCGGCCGGACAGCCGCGATCACAAGCCTCAACTGGCAGTCGATCAGCAACGGCATCAACGTCTACACCGCTCCATGGGGCAGTGGGTATCTGCCACACGGTTCGGTCAATGTCGTGGTGTCGGCCGGGAAAGTCCAAGCGGTGCGGCATTCCAGCCTTTCCAAAGCGCCCGGCAGCGGCAGAACGATCCTCACCGGCAACGGCGATGCGGCGGCGTTCCTCAACAGCCTGCGCGTTGGCCAGACCATCTCCGTCGACTACCACCCCGTCTACGCGTTCCACTACGGCGAAACAGCGTTCCCGGTATACGAGGGCACCGACCACGGCATGCCGTACTGGCTCGACGGCACAAAGTGGGACGTCCCGTGTACGGCGTCGAACGACACCCACTACTCGCGGTCCGGCTTCGCCGTCGACAAGAAAGGCAACTTCTGGTTGCTGGTCTGCTCCGGCCCGAGCCGCAGTCACTACGGCGGCGGGTGCACGCACAGCGAGATGCAGTACTACCTGAAGCAGATGGGCGCCTTCAACGCCGACCAGCTGGACGGAGACACGTCGTCAACGATCGCCGTACGCCACACCCTCGGCGGCAGCGTGTTCCGCGCGGACAAGACCAACAGCTTCTACCAGCGGTCGGTACCGAACTACCTCGCGATCCAGTAGCAGTGGATCAGTCGACGATGTCGGCGAGTGACGAACCCGCTTGAACGGTCGCGCCGACCTGCGCTTGGAGTCCGGTCACTTTCCCGGGCTTGTGCGCGTTGATCGGCTGTTCCATCTTCATCGCTTCGAGGACAACGACCAGGTCGCCGGACTCGACGTGCTGACCTTCCTCGACCGCAACCTTGACGATCGTGCCCTGCATCGGCGCGGTGAGGCTGTCGCCGGACACGGCGGCCGATGCGCCGCCGCCGCGGTGATGCGTCGGCGGCTTGCGGCGTGCGCCACCGGACCCGCCGCTGGTGGCGAGCCCGCCGGGTACGACGACCTCGAGCCGGCGCCCGCCCACCTCGACCGTGATCCGGTCACGCTCCGCCGGCTCGCCGGCCTCGGCCGGCGCGTCATACGGGCCAATGGTGTTGTCGAACTCGGTTTCGATCCAGCGTGTGTGCACGCTGAACGGCTCGTCGATGAATGCCGGGTCTTCGAGGACGGCGCGGTGGAACGGAATGATCGTCGGCATTCCGCCGACCTCGAACTCCGCAAGTGCTCGCCGAGCCCGCTCGATCGCCTGCCGCCGGGACGAGCCGGTGACGATGAGCTTGGCGAGCAACGAGTCGAAAGCGCCGGGGACGGCATCGCCGAGCACATATCCCGCGTCGACACGCACGCCCGGCCCGGTTGGCAGCTGCCACGCCGTGACCTGACCCGGTGCCGGAAGGAAGCCGCGACCGGCGTCTTCGGCGTTGATGCGGAACTCGATGGAGTGGCCGCGCGGCGTCGGGTCGGCCCCCTTGAGGCGTTGCCCGTCCGCAATCGCGAACTGTGCGCGCACGAGGTCGACGCCACTCGTCTCCTCGGTGACCGGATGCTCGACCTGCAGCCGGGTGTTGACCTCGAGGAACGACACCGTGCCGTCTTGCCCGACGAGGAACTCGCACGTTCCGGCACCGACGTATCCGGCCGCAAGTGCGATGGCTTTCGACGAGCTGTAGAGCTGCTGCAACTGCTGTTCGGTCAGGAACGGCGCCGGCGCCTCCTCGACGACCTTCTGATGGCGCCGCTGCAACGAGCAGTCGCGCGTGCCGACGACAACGACTTCGCCGTGTGAGTCCGCAAGGATCTGCGTCTCGACGTGGCGCGGACGGTCGAGATAGCGTTCGACGAAACACTCACCGCGCCCGAACGCGGTGGTGGCCTCGCGCACCGCGCTTTCGTAGAGCTCGGGGATCTCCTCGCGAGTCCGGGCCACCTTGAGGCCACGACCGCCGCCACCGAACGCCGCTTTGATCGCAATCGGCAACCCGTGCTCGTCGGCGAAGGCCAGCACCTCGTCCACACCCGCAACCGGGTCGGGGGTACCTGGCGTCAGCGGGGCGCCGACGTCCTGCGCGATGTGCCGAGCCTTGACCTTGTCGCCGAGCGCTTCGATCGCGGCCGGCGGCGGGCCGATCCAGACCAGACCCGCCTCGATGACCGCTGAGGCGAAAGAGGCATTCTCCGCAAGGAAGCCGTAGCCGGGATGGACGGCGTCAGCGCCCGCCCGTCGCGCGACGTCAAGGATCTTGGCGATGTCGAGGTAGCTCTCCGCCGGCGTCGAGCCGCCGAGCGCGTAGGCCTCGTCGGCCAACCGGACATGGACGGCGTCGAGATCGGGATCGGCGTAGATCGCGACGCTGGCGAGCCCTTCGTCCCGGCAGCCGCGAGCGACGCGAACCGCGATCTCGCCCCGGTTGGCAATGAGCACCTTGCGCACGCGAGCACTCTATTGGGCTGGCATTCTGCCTCTCGTGACTGAGGGCACGGCTCACGTTGCGGTGAGCAAACACCAGCAGAGTGCGCTGAGCAACTTCCAGAACGAGATCTACCTCAACGGTCTCGGCGGTGAGGTGCCGCAATTCCCGTGTGACTACGCCGCGTTGGAGGCAGCCGCGCGCCAGGTGCTGACACCGGAGGCGTTTGCGTATGTCGCCGGCAGCGCCGGCCTGGAGCGGACCGAACGTGCCAACCGCGCCGCCTTCGACAAGTGGGCGATCGTCCCGCGGTTCCTGCGCGACGTCGACGAGCGGGACTGGTCGACCAACGTGCTCGGTACGCCGTTTCCCGGGCCGGTGGCGCTCGCGCCTGTGGGCGTTCAGGGGATCGTCCATCCGGAGGCCGAGCTGGCGGTTGCCCGCGCCGCCGCGAGCCTTGGCGTGCCGATGGTGCTCTCGACCGTGTCGTCATACCGGCTCGAAGAGGTCGCCGACACCCTCGGTGACTCGCCGAGTTGGTTCCAGCTGTACTGGCCGCGCGACCAGGCGGTCGCCGCGAGCCTGCTGCGGCGCGCGAAGGCGGCGGGTTTCGCCGCCCTGGTGGTGACGCTCGACACGTTCGTGCTCGCGTGGCGGCCGCGCGACCTGGCCGCGGCCTACCTGCCGTTCCTGCGCCGGCTCGGCCTGGCCAACTATGAAAGCGACCCTGCGTTCGTTGCGGGGCTGCCCGGCCCGCCGGACGAGTACCCGGACGCGTCGATCATGCACTGGGTGTCGATGTTCGGGGACCCGACGAAGACCTGGCCGGACCTGGCCTGGCTGAGGGAACAGTGGGACGGCCCGATCCTTCTCAAAGGCGTCCTGCATCCCGACGATGCGGTCAAAGCTGCCGAAGCAGGCATGAACGGCGTCATCGTCAGCAACCACGGCGGCCGGCAGGTTAACGGTGCGATCGCTTCGCTCGACGCCTTGCCCGCCATCGTCGACGCGGTCAGGGATCGTCTGGACGTGCTGTTCGACTCCGGCATCCGCGGCGGTAGCGACATCGTCAAGGCGCTCGCGCTCGGCGCTCGCGCAGTGCTGATCGGGCGGCCCTACGTCTACGGCCTCGGTATCGGCGGCGAGGAGGGCGTCCGGCATGTGCTTCGCTCGCTCCTGGCCGAGTTCGACCTCACGATGGCACTAGCGGGCTGCCGGTCGATTTCCGACCTGGGCGAGCACGTGCTGCTGCCTCATCGGGCATGAGGGCAACCCACTCTCACCGTCCAATGCCGTACCTTTGGATGTCGTGACGGATGTGTCGGTGCCCGCCGCAGTGGCGGACTCTCCGCGCGTCCTCGTTGAGGAATACGGGCTCGCGCCTGCGGGCGCCCGGCCGAGCTTCCCGCACTACATCGCGGACCTCTGGGCGCGCCGGCACTTCATCGTCAGCTACACCAAGGCGTCCAACGCGGCGACCTACAGCCGCAGCCTGCTCGGCCAGTTCTGGCAGGTTCTGACACCGCTGCTGAACGCGTTCGTCTACTACATCATCTTCGGGATCCTGCTGCGCACCAGTCGCGGCGTGCACAACTACATCTGCTTCCTCATCATCGGCGTGTTCGTTTTTCATTTCATGACGCACGCGATGAACATGGCGAGCAAGGCGGTGCAAAGCAACCTCAACCTGATCAGGACGCTTCGTTTTCCGCGCGCCAGCCTCCCGCTGGGGACGACGACGCAGTGCGTTCAGCAGTTCCTGATCTCGGTCGTCGTGCTCATCCCGGTGGCGCTGTTCACCGGTGAATATCCGACGAAGAAATGGCTCCTGATCCTGCCGTCAGTCGTGCTGTGCACCGTGTTCACGCTCGGGTTGTCTCTCATTGTCGCGAGGATCGGCGCCCGGATCCCGGACACAACCCAGATTCTTCCCTTCATCCTGCGAACCTGGCTGTTCTTCTCGGGCGTCTTCTACAACGTCGACAAGGTGGCCAACCGGCACGGCGAGTTCGTGCGGCTTGTTATGCACCTCAACCCCGGCGCGGTCTACATCGACCTCATGCGCAGCTCGATGCTGCACCTGCACCCGTACTACAAGTGGGACTGGATCGCGGGCGTCGCGTGGGCCGTCGTGGCGATCTCCTTCGGGCTCGTGTATTTCTGGCACGCGGAGGAGGACTATGGCCGCGGCTGAGGCTCTGTCGGCCGGTCCGGTCATGACCGAGGACTCGCGCGGCGAGCCCACGGTCGTCGTCGACGACGTCCATCTCATCTACCGCATCAGCGGCAAGAAGCGGAAGCGCAACGACGCCGCCAGCGCGGCGTTCCGCCTGCTGACCCGCCAGCAGCAACCGGGCATGCACGAGGTTCACGCCGTGCGCGGTGTGTCCATGACGGCGCACCGCGGCGAAGCCGTCGGCATCATCGGCCCCAACGGTTCGGGCAAGTCAACGCTGCTTCGCGGCATCGCGGGCCTCATGCCGGTCAGCGGCGGTCAGATCTACGTTCGCGGCGAGCCGTCCTTGCTCGGCGTCGGGGCGGCGCTCATCGACGACCTCTCCGGCGCGCGCAACATCGAGCTCGGCTGCCTCGCGATGGGAATGACCCCGGCTGAGGTGCGCGAGCGGTATGACGACATCGTCGCCTTCGCGGACATCGGCGAGTTCATCGACATGCCGATGCGGACCTACTCATCCGGCATGAATGCGCGGCTCCGCTTCGCCATCGCCGCTTCCAAGACGCACGACATCCTGCTGATCGACGAGGCGCTGGCGACGGGTGACGCGGAGTTCCGCCGTAAGAGCGAGAAGCGCATCCTCGAGCTCGTCGACCAAGCCGGCACCATCTTTCTCGTGAGCCATGGCCTGCAGGTGATTCGTCGTACGTGCACTCGCGTCATCTGGATGAGCGAGGGCGAGGTCGTCATGGACGGGGCCTGCGACGACGTGATCGACGCCTACGAGGACCGTTACGACCCCGACGAGCGCACCCGCTCGAAGAACGCTCCGCGCTAGCCGCGCGCGCTGCGGCCGAGCAGAGCGAGCACGGCACGGCGCCAGTGCACCGGGATCTTGCGGCGATAACGGTCCGGGATCCGGTGCAAGCCGAACGCTTCGGCGCTGGGCGGCCGAGGCCGCCCAGCGCGCACCGACGACTCCGCGATCGACTCAGCCTGCTCGTAGAAGTCGGCGTAGGCCGCACGCTCGATGTCCAAGCGGCGGGACAGATCGTCCGCGGCCGTGGGCTCCTTGTCGGCCAGCGATGTCAGCAGGGCCCAGGTCGCGTCGGCGTGCTCGCGTACCGGCAGCGGGATCGGCACGGACTCCCAGCTCGGCGCTGACCGGCTGAGTGCCGGGTCGATGAAGCGGTCGGCGGCGCTGATCTGACCGGAGCTCGCCTTGTTGACGGCATCGAGCTGCAACGTCTCGCCCAGCCGATGAATGACCTTTGTCCAGTCCTGCAGCAGGTCTTCGTAGCGAACGAACGCCCGCAGCTCGTCACGCGTCGCTCGTTCGGCGTGGAGCATGACGTTGACCCAGCCGCACGTCTGACCGACCTCGGCCATGCCGCCGTAATAGCGCGTCTTGCTGTCGATGACAGCCGCGGGGTGCCGCAACATCGTGACGAACCGCGGCGTGACCCCGAGCTCGATCGCGCACCGTCGCCACAGCGGCAAGAACCAGATCAGTCGCGGATCCTTGATGAGCACATGCTCGGACTCCGCGAACTGCTTCTTCAGGAACTTCCGCAGCTCCCGGGCGCGCGGCTCGTCAGCGACGCGGGCGGCTTCCGCCCATGCCGCCGGACGGCCATCGGAGGTCTGCACCCGCGACGCCGTGAGCAGCGCCTGGTGGAAGTCGACGACCCACTGCGACTCTGCGAATCCGCGCGGGTTCGTGGCGTCCGGCGTGACCTCCGGCGTCGGCACGTGGAAGCCGAGGCGCTGCAAGATGCCGGAGAACACGCTGGTACCGCTGCGTCCCGAACCCGCCACGAGCACCAGAGAGCGCTGGGAGGGGCCGGGGGTCACGCAACCGAGGCTACCGTCCGACCCTTGTTTCTAGACTCAACACGTGCGCACTGCAGCCGACTGGGAACGCGGCAATCTCGAGGAGATCGAGGAGTTCCGCATTCGCTGGGGCTGGGCGCAAGTCGACCGGCTCGAGACCGGATTCACCGCAGTCGTCCGCGTCAAGAACGAAGCGTCGTCGATCCCGTTCGTGCTGCCGCCGCTGCTGCGCGCGGCTGAGCGCGTGATCCTCGTCGACAACGACTCCTCGGACGGGACACCGAGCCTCGCGCTCGACGTCGCAGCCAAGTCCGGCGCCGCCCATCGGTTCGAGGTCTTGAACTATCCGTTCTCGGTCTCGCGCTGTGGGCCCGAGCACCTAGCCACCGCCGCGGACTCCGTGCACAGCCTCACCTACTTCTACAACTGGGCGTTCTCGCATGTGCGTACGACGTACGCCTTGAAGTGGGACGGCGACATGGTGCTCACGGATGCCGGCGTCGAGGGCTTGCGCGCGCTCGCTTGGCAGCTGGAGAACGCCGAAGCAATCGTCACGATGCTGCGCTATCCGCTCTACGTCGCCAACGACCGAACCGCCTTTCTCGATCTGTCGCTCGTCAACCGCGAACCGTGGGCATGGCCCAACCGTGAGGGTTACGAGCACACGAAGGCATTCGAGTGGGAGCAGCTGCTCTGGCCGCGGACGTTGCCCGTCATGTCGCTGCCGGACTGGTCCTGTGTCGAGCTCAAGCACCTCAACGAGGACGAGTTCGACCACTGGTCGAGTGAAGACTTCGATACGTCCACGCGGACGCATCGCAAGCGCCGGGAGTGGGAGGTCTTCCGCGCGCTTGTTGATGACGTCGAGCTGCCACGCGGGGTCCAGCGCATTGACGCTCCCGACGCGCGGCACGTCATCGACTACGTGCGCGAGGAATGGATCCCCGCCAACGAAGAAGAGCTGCGCCGACTGCAACGCAACGCGTTGGTTCGTATGGCGGTGACCGACACCGCCGACCGCGCCCGCTCCGTCTTCAGACGATGGGCGGGCGGCCGAGGCGAGTCAGCCGCCACGCAGTCCGCCAGCTGATCGGTCGTCTCTCACCCGCGGGCTCGCGCACGCCGGCAGCAAAGCCCTGCAGCGCGACCTTGACGTCCGCGAAGCTGCGCAGCTTGAGCATCGTCGCGACGAACCAGACGAGCAGGTAGAGCTCCAGCGCGCCGTGCGGCAGGTTGCGTTTCGCTACCCATACTCGATTGCGGCTGAAGTTGAACAGGAAGGCAGAGTGGCGCGTGGGTGCCGCAGACGTGTGCCGGACGACGACGTCGGTTGCGTACTGCATGCGATAGCCGGCGTCGACAATTCGCCACGCCACCTCGATGCCTTCGTGGTAGGAGAAGAAGTGGCCCGGCCAGCCGCCGACCTGCTCGAACGCCGAGCGGCGGATGAAGCAGGTGCCCTCCCAGAACCACGCGACATCGCCGCCAACCAGCGGGTCGCCGACGCGGACGCGCGGCACGTGCCGACGTGCCGTGGGCAGGCCATGCGGGTCTTCGACTCGCGGTTGTACGACGGCCAGCTGCGCGTCAGCGGCGAACTTCGCAACCACTCGCTGCAACGTCAGCGGGTCGGGAAACTCGGCGTCGTCGTCGAAGAACAGCAACACGTCACCATCAACGTGGCGGGCGCCGACGTTGCGGCCCTCCGGGATACCGAGGTTGCTCTCCAGCGCCATCGTTCGTACGCCCTCGGGCAGTCCGGTGGGTTCCCAGCCGTTGCCGACGACCAGGCAGTCGACGCTGACGCCGACCTGGAGCAATACCGACTCGAGCGCGCGGTCGAGTTCGGTAGGGCGGGTGCCCATGCTCAGCACCACGCAGCCGACGTCTGTCACGCCTAGCGCACTCCCGGACGCGCGCTCAATCGCCAGGCGTCGACGCCGTGTGGCAGCGGACGACGTAGGGAACCGCGCCGGTTCAGCCAAGCCGACGGTGTCGGTACCGGCTGGTCGACGTGCGCATGTGTGGCGAGCGCGACGACGAGCGCGGCCACCTCCTCGGCCGTCGGTTCGCCGCCGGCGACAACCCGCAGGATCGGCTGGTCGGTCATAGGGGAATGTTTCCGTGCTTCTTGGGTGGCAGCGACTCGCGCTTCGTGCGCAGCTGCCGCAGAGCTCGGACGACTTCGCGCCGGGTCTGCGACGGGCGGATGACCGCGTCCACATAGCCACGCTCGGCGGCGATGTAGGGGTTGGCGAAGTGATCCTCGTAGTCGGCGATGAGCTCCTTGCGCCGAGCCTCCGGATCGGACGCATCAGCGATCTCACGCCGATAGAGGATGTTGGCCGCACCTTGCGCGCCCATGACGGCAATCTCCGCCGTCGGCCACGCGAGATTCACGTCGGCCCGCAAGTGCTTGGAGCCCATGACGTCATACGCGCCGCCGTACGCCTTGCGCGTGATGACGGTGACTTTCGGCACCGTCGCTTCTGCGTAGGCGTAGAGCAGCTTCGCGCCGCGGCGGATGATGCCGCCCCACTCCTGCGACGTGCCGGGTAGGAAGCCCGGCACGTCGACGAACGTGAGGATCGGGATGTTGAAGGCATCGCACGTGCGCACGAATCGTGCGCCCTTCTCCGACGCGTCGATGTCGAGGGTGCCGGCATAGGACATCGGCTGGTTGGCGACGACGCCGACGCTTCGCCCGTCGACGCGCGCATAGCCGGTGACGATGTTCGGCGCGAACAGCGCGGACACCTCGAGGAAGACGCCGTCGTCGACGACGTGCTCGATCACCGTCTTGATGTCATAGGGCTGGTTCGACGAGTCGGGGATGAACGTGTCGAGAAAAGCTTCGTCGACCATCGAGTCAAGGTCGACCTCGTCATACATAGGTGGGTCTTCGAGGTTGTTGGCGGGCAGGTAGGACAAGAGCGCCTTGGTCATCTCGAGACAGTCGGTCTCGTCGGCGGCCATGAAGTGCGCGACGCCCGACTTGGTGTTGTGGGAGCGCGCACCGCCGAGCTCTTCCATCGTGACGTCCTCGCCGGTGACGGTCTTGATGACGTCAGGGCCGGTGATGAACATGTGTGACGTCTGGTCGACCATCAGCGTGAAGTCGGTGATCGCCGGCGAATAGACGGCGCCGCCCGCGCACGGACCCATGACGAGTGAGATCTGCGGGATGACACCCGACGCCATGACGTTGCGATAGAAGATCTCGGCGTAGAGGCCGAGGGCGACGACGCCTTCCTGGATACGTGCGCCGCCGGAGTCGTTGATGCCGATGACCGGGCAGCCGGTCTTCATGGCCAAGTCCATGACCTTGCAGATCTTCTCGCCGAAGACCTCGCCGAGGCTGCCGCCGAAGACGGTGAAGTCCTGGCTGAACACGCATACCTGCCGGCCGTCGACCGTGCCGTAGCCGGTGATGACCCCGTCGCCATAAGGACGGCGGTCCTCGATGCCGAAACCGTGCGCGCGGTGCCGGGCGAGCGCGTCGAGCTCGACGAACGAGCCCGGGTCGAGCAGTGCCTCGACCCGCTCGCGCGCCGTCAGCCGCCCTTCGGCGTGGCGCTTCTCGACGGCGGCGGCGGAGCCCGCATGCACGGCTTCGTCGACCTTGTGGGCGAGTTGGGCGAGCTTGCCGGCCGTGGTGTGCAGGTCGGGGACCGCCTGCGGCGTCGACGGCTCGGGCACGACAGCGTCTCCTTCGGAGCGGGCCACGGACATGGCCCGTAGCGTACGGCTGTGCCTGGGCCATGGTCGGATCTCGACCGCCCGCCGCTGTCCGCGGCAGGCCTCAGCGCGGCGCTCTGTCGCGGCGGCCTGTGGCGCGAGATCCGTGTCGTCGAGTCGACGGAGTCGACGAATGCGGACGTGCGTGGCGCCGCCGACGCAGGTGAGCCCGAGGGACTGGTCCTCATCGCGGAGCGGCAGACCGCCGGGCGTGGACGGCTCGACCGGGTCTGGGAGTCGCCGGCCCGCGCGGGCGTCCTGATGTCGATGCTTCTGCGCCCGGAGGTTCCGGCAGCCCAGCTGCCGCTGCTCCCGCTGCTGACGGCGGTTGCCGTGGTCGAGGCCGTTCGCGCGGTCGCCGAGCTACCGGCCCGGGTGAAGTGGCCCAATGACGTGCTGGTCGACGGTCGCAAGCTCGGCGGCATCCTCCTGGAGCGAACAGCAACCGGTGCGGCCGTCGTCGGCATCGGGCTGAACGTCAGCACTCGACCCGAGGAGCTGCCGGTGACCGAGGCGACGAGCGTGCAGGTCGCGGGAGGCGTCGCCGACCGCGCGTCGCTGGTCAAGGAGATGTTGCGTGCGTTCGAACGGCGCTACGTCGGCTATGTCCGCGCAGCGGGGGCGCCCGAATCGGTGCTGGCTGCCTACCGGGAGGTGTGCGACACGCTCGGTCGCGAGGTCCGGGTGCTGCTTCCCGACGGCGCGTCGGTGCGCGGAACCGCGACAGGCGTCGACGAGAGCGGGATGCTTGTGGTCCGGCAGGACGACGGTGTCGAGCGCTCGTGGTCAGCCGGTGATGTCGTTCACGTTCGAGGGGCGGGTTGAGGTGGCGTACCCCAAGCGGCTGCTGGCTGAGGACGAGGACATCGTGCTCCACCTGCATCCGCACTGGAAGGCGCTGATCGTTCCACTTCTTCTTGTGCCCATCGTGTGCGGCATCGCGTCATACGTCGCTTTCATCCTGCCCGACGATGCCGCGCGTACGGCGCTGCGATACGCCATCGCCGTCGTTGCGGTGTTGCTGTTGATGCGTTTCTCGTTGTGGCCGTATCTGAAATGGCAGACCACGCACTACGTGCTGACGACGAGGCGCGTGGTGATCCGGGAAGGTGTGTTCGGCCGAAGTGGTCGCGACATTCCGCTGACGCGCGTCAACGACGTCTCGTTCCGGCACACGCTGCTCGAGCGACTTCTCCGCTGCGGCACGTTGACCATCGAGTCAGCCGGTGAGCACGGACAGGTCGTGCTGCCGGAAGTGCCGACGGTCGAGCTGGTGCAACGCGAGGTCTACAAGCGGGTCGAGGCCGAGGTGCAGCGTCAGGGCGGGCCTTGGCGCGAGCCGGTTCCCGACCCCGGCTCATGAGCGCGACCGACGAGACGGACGAGGGCGGCGCGGCTGCCCTCGAACGTGCGCTCCTCGGCGGTAGTCGTCGTTACAACCGCCGGCAGGTGGCTGAGCTCTCCGGCGTACCGCTCGATCGCGCCCAGCGTCTCTGGCGTGCGCTCGGGTTTCCGGACGTCGACGACGACAACGTGGCGTTCACCGATCTCGATGTGCACGCGTTGCAGACGGTGCAGAGCCTGGTCGAGCTGGGCATCCTCGACGAGGAGACCCAACTCGCCACCACGCGTTCGATGGGGCAGTCGTTGTCCCGGTTGGCCGAGTGGCAGGTGTCGGTGCTGACGCGTGCACTCTCCGGCGTCGAGACGCTAGAGACTGATGTGGCGACCGAGGCGGCGCGCGAGCTGGTGCCGGTGCTCGAGGGACTGATCGGCTACGTCTGGCGACGCCATCTCGCGGCGGCAGCGGCGCGCGCGCTCGCCAACCCGGACGAGGTGGTCGCACGCACGATGGTCGTCGGGTTCGCCGACCTTGTCGGCTATACGACGTTGACGCGTCACGCCGACGAGGAGGAACTCGCGCGCGTGGTGGGCGGGTTCGAGTCACTCGCGTCGGACATCATCGCCGAACAGGGCGGTCGAGTCGTCAAGACCGTTGGCGATGAAGTGATGTTCACGGTCGACGACTCGGCTAGGGGCGCGGAAATTGCATTGCTCCTGCTGGAGTCGGTCGAGGCGAACAGCGATCTGCCCGGGCTGCGCGTGGGGCTCGCCTGCGGGACCGTCCTGGCTCGGCTGGGTGATGTCTATGGCGAGCCGGTCAACCTCGCCTCCCGGCTGACGTCGACCGCACGTCCGGACAGCATCCTCGTCGACCGCGAGTTGGCAGCCCAGCTCGAGAACGACGACAGGTACCGGTTGCGCCGGGTGCCGCCGCGGCCGGTGCGCGGCTATTCGCTGCTGCATGCCATGCGGCTCCGTCGGGCGGAGCCCGCAGAGGGTAAAGGCGCAGAGCCCGGCGCCGACTAGCCTCGACTGTTGTGAGCGATCTACCGAACCGCATCAGCCTGCGCGAGGTCGGCCCGCGTGACGGGCTGCAGAACGAGGCGCCGGTCCCGACGGATGCCAAGGTCGAGCTGATCGACGCCTTGTCGAAGACCGGCGTACGCCGCATCGAAGCGGTCAGCTTCGTGCATCCCAAGGCAATCCCGCAGATGGCGGACGCCGACGAGGTGTGGAAGCGCATCAACCGCGACGAGGGGATCAGCTACTCGGCACTCGTGCCGAACCTGCGTGGTGCTCAGCGTGCGCTCGATGCGGGGTTCACGGAGATCGAGGTCGTCGTCAGTGCGAGCGACACCCACAACAAGAAGAACGTCAACCGAGCGACCGAGGAGTCGCTCGACGACATCTCAGCGCTGATCGAGTCGGCGCACGCAGCCGACGCGACGGTGCAGGTGATAGTTGCGACGGCATGGGGCTGCCCGTACGAAGGCGACGTACCGGTCGAGCGCGTGCTGTGGGTTGCCGACCGCGCGGTGCGCGATGGGGCGGACGGCATCGGCTTCGGCGACACGACCGGTATGGCGACCCCGTCACGTGTTCGTCGACTCGTGGGCGAGATGCGCACGGCGCATCCGGAGACGCCGCTCAACCTGCACTTCCACAACACACGCGGCACCGGGCTCGCCAACGTGTTGGCGGCACTCGAGCTCGGCGTCGCCGACTTCGACGCAAGTGTGGGCGGTCTCGGCGGGTGTCCTTACGCGCCGGGCGCGACCGGAAACGTCGCGACGGAAGAGCTCGTGCACATGGTCGAGGACATGGGCGTCGACACGGGCGTGGACCTCGCCGCGATGATCGATGCCGCGGCCATGGCCGAGCGCATCGTCGGTCGGACCCTGCCGTCGCAGGTGCTCCGGGCCGGCCCGCGGTCTCGCACGATCGCGAGCTGACCCTCAGATCGCCGTCGGGTGGGTCGGTTCGTAGAGCAGGACCGGCACCTCGCCCGGCAGCAGCATGGTGATGGCGCGGCCGAACCTGCGCTCTTCCACCTCCCCGCGGAAGGCCACGCCCTTGTCGCGCAGCCCAGCGATCGTGGCGTCGAGGTCGTCGCACATGAATGACAGTTCGTGGCCGGGAGCCTCGCCCGGATGCACCCCGAGCTCGGCCGGTGGCAGCGCGAAGATCAGCCACCCACCGCCGATCTCGACGTGGTCGAAGCCGAAGACGTCGCGCAACGTCTCTCGCAGCCGGTCGGCCTCGGCTGAGTAGAACAGAGCATGTACACCGGTGATAGCCACAGTCAGATCCTCGCAGTTCGTTGCACTGCACAGTGTCGGGCGCGGGCCTGCCCTACTACCCTCTGCCCGTGACAACGGAGTCATCGACCAGCCCGACCGAGGACGAGCCCGGGCATCCGCATCTCGCGGCGCTGCGCGACCGGATTGCGGCCGGCGGCGCGCCGAAGTACCACGAGTCCAACGCCGAGAAGGGCAAGCTTTTCGCGCGTGAGCGCATCCGCTTGCTCGTCGACGAAGGCTCGTTCGTCGAGGACAGCCTCTACGCCAACGCCCTCGCCGGTGACCTCCCCGCCGACGGCGTGATCACCGGTACGGCGTCCATCGACGGCCGGCCAGTGTGCCTGATGGCCAACGACTCGACCGTGAAGGCCGGCTCGTGGGGCGCCCGTACGGTCGAGAAGATCATCCGCACGATCGAGCTCGCCTACCGGACCGGCGTACCGATGGTCTGGCTGGTCGACTCTGCGGGCGCGCGGATCACCGACCAGGTCGAGATGTTCCCCGGCCGCCGCGGCGCCGGGAAGATCTTCCACACGCAGGTCCGGGCATCGGGCAGCATCCCGCAGGTCTGCGCGCTGTTCGGGCCGAGCGCTGCGGGCGGTGCCTACATCCCGGCCTTCTGCGACGTTGTCGCCATGGTCGACGGCAACGCCTCCATGTATCTCGGCTCGGCCCGAATGGTCGAGATGGTTGTCGGAGAGAAGACCACGCTCGAGGAGATGGGCGGGGCGAAGATGCACACGTCGGTCTCCGGCGTCGGGCATTTCCTCTGCAAGGACGAGCCGGAGGCGCTGGACGTCGTACGTCGTTATCTGTCCTACCTGCCGTCCAACTGGACGCGGCAGCCGCCGAACGCCGAGGCGCAGGAGGCCGGTAAGGGCGATCTGCGGGCGCTCGTGCCGACCAACGACCGGCAGGCGTTCGACATGCGGCGCTACGTCAAGGCGATCCTCGACGACGACACGTTCTTCGAGATCCACGCCCACTGGGCTCGTGAACTGACCGTGGGGTTCGGCCGGCTCGGCGGCGAAGTCATTGGCGTCGTCGCGAACAACCCCATGTTCAAGGGCGGCGTGCTGTTCGTCGACTCGGCGGACAAGGCGGCGCGGTTCATCCAGCTGTGCGACGCGTTCAACATCCCGCTCCTGTTCCTCGCCGACGTGCCCGGCTTCATGGTCGGGACTGCCGTCGAGCGCGAGGGCATCATCAGGCACGGCGCCAAGATGATCACTGCGGTGTCCGAGGCGACTGTTCCGAAGATCTCGGTCATCGTGCGCAAGGCCTATGGGGCAGGTCTCTACGCGATGGCCGGTCCGGGCTTCGAGCCTGACGCGACGCTGGCCCTGCCGACCGCGATGATCGCGGTGATGGGTGCGGAGGCCGCGGTGAACGCGGTGCACTACAACCGCATCGTCGCGATCGACGACGAAGACGAGCGCGCCGCCTACGTCCAGAAGCTGCGGGACGAATACAACGCCGACATCGACATCGTCCGGCTCGCGAGTGAGCTGGTCGTCGACGCGATCGTCGAGCCGGAGAACCTACGCAGCGAGCTCATCAAGCGCTACGCCGCCTACGCCAACAAGGATCGCAGCTTTTCCCGGCGTCGTCACGGAGTGACGCCGGTCTAGGGGCTAGACCAGGGCTGACTTCATCGCGTCGTCGGTGCGCTCGGGTTCGGGCTCGACGAAGACCCAGCGCTTGAACGACCAGAACCGGAAGACCATCGCCAGCCCGACGCCGACGATGTTGCCCCAGAAGTTGCGGGCGAGCAGCGAGTCCTGGTGCAGCACATACTCGCCGAAGGCGAGCGCGCCGAGCGTGATGAGCACGGCGACGGCGCTGAGCCCGATGAACCGGCTGTACTCCCTGATCAGGCCGTGCCGGGCCTTGTCCCGCCAGGTCCAGTGCCGGTTCATGAAGTACGACGAGGTCGCGGCCACGACTGACGAGATCAGCTTGGCGGTGATCGGCCTGCTGTGCAGCCCGTTGGTGACCAGAACGTTGAACAGGCCGACATCGACGACGTAGTTGACCGCCCCGACGACGCCGAACTTCGCGATCTCGTGGATCAGATGCTCGAACGTCGCATAGACATGCCTAAGGCGAGCGACGGCCACGAAAACACGCTACCGGTGACATGGAAGACTCTCGCCCATGGACTTCCAGCTCAACGACGAGCACGAGGCCCTGCGCAAGACCGTTGAGGAATTCGCGCAGGAAGTTGTCGCACCCCAGGCGGAGCACTTCGACCGAACCGGCGAATTTCCGTACGACATCATCAAGCAGATGGGCGAGATGGGCCTGTTCGGCCTGCCGTTCCCCGAGGAGTACGGCGGCATGGGCGGCGATTTCCTCGCTCTCTGCCTCGCGATCGAGGAGCTGGCGCGGGCAGATTCGTCCGTGGCGATCACGCTCGAGGCGGCTGTCGGGCTCGGATCGATGCCCGTCTACCGATTCGGCACCGAGGAGCAGAAGAAGCGGTGGCTGCCGGACCTCTGCGCCGGCCGCGCGCTCGCGGCATTCGGCCTGACCGAGCCGGGCGGCGGCTCCGACGCCGGCAACCCGCGGACGACCGCCGTCCTCGACGGCGGCGAGTGGGTCGTCAACGGCAGCAAGGCGTTCATCACCAACGCGGGCACCGACATCTCGACGCTCGTCACGGTGCTCTGCCGGACCGGCGAGCTGCCGAACGGCAAGCCCGAGCTGACCAGCGTCACGGTGCCGGTCCCGCACCAGGGGTTCCGCCCGTCCGAGAAGTACTGGAAGGTCGGCTGGCACGCCTCGGACACGCGTGAGCTGTCCTTCGAGGACTGCCGGGTCCCTGCCGAGAACGTCCTCGGTGAGCGGGGCAATGGCTACAAGCAGTTCCTCTCGACGCTCGACGAGGGCCGCATTGCCATCAGCGCGCTGGCCGTCGGGCTGGCCCAGGCCTGCGTCGACGAGGCGACGCGCTACGCCAAGGAGCGCGAAGCCTTCGGTCAGCCCATCGGCGGCTACCAGGCGGTTGCGTTCCGCATCGCCGACATGGACATGCGCACGCATGTTGCGCGGCTCGCCTATTACGACGCCGCGGCCCGCATGGCCGCGGGACAGCCGTTCAAGCGCGAGGCGGCGATCGCGAAGCTCTACTCGTCGACCATCGCCGTCGACAACGCCCGAGACGCCACCCAAGTCTTCGGTGGCTACGGCTTCATGAACGAGTTCCCCGTTGCCCGGCACTGGCGAGACGCCAAGATCCTCGAGATCGGCGAGGGGACGAGCGAGGTCCAGCGGTTGCTCATCGCCCGCCGCCTCGGTCTACCGGTCTGATCCGGTGCCCAAGACAACCGCGAGTCCGCTGCCGCGGATCGGCATGGTCGGCGGCGGCCAGCTCGCACGGATGACGCACCAGGCGGCGATCGCCCTTGGTCTGTCGCTGCGCGTGCTGGCTGAGGCGTCGACCGACGGCGCCGCCCGGGTGACACCCGACGTTGACCTCGGCGCACCCGACGACCAGGCCGCGTTGCTGCGCTTCGCCAAGGGCTGTGACGTTGTCACCTTCGACCACGAACACGTCCCGACGGCGCAGATCGAGGCGATCGAAGCGTCCGGTGTCGCAGTGCGCCCGGGCTCAGCAGCCCTGTTGTTCGCGCAGGACAAGCTTGCCCAACGCCGGCGCATGGTCGAGCTCGGCATTCGCGTCCCCGAGTTCGCACCCGTCGCCTCGATCGACGACGTCAAAACGTTCGGCGAGGCACACGGCTGGCCGGTCGTGCTCAAGGCGGTGCGCGGCGGCTACGACGGGCGCGGAGTGTGGTTGCTGCCGGAGCCGCCGACCGAGCTGCCCCTGGTCCCCTTGTATGTCGAACAGCGCGTCCCTTTGGTGCACGAGCTCGCGGTCCAGGTGGCGCGCCGGCCCTCGGGCGAGATGCGGACCTACCCAGTTGTCGAGACCGTGCAATCTGACGGCATCTGTGTCGAGACGATCGCACCCGCGCCGCGACTGAGCCCGGCGCTCGCCGGCGAAGCCGAACGACTCGCATGTGCGATCGCCGACGCGCTCGGCGTTGTCGGCATGATGGCCGTCGAGCTGTTCGAGGCGCCCGGTGGCCTCGTCGTCAACGAGCTCGCCATGCGCCCGCACAACTCCGGCCACTGGACGATCGAGGGCGCTGTCACCAGCCAGTTCGAGCAGCATCTGCGGGCGGTCGCGGACTGGCCGCTCGGCGACACCTCGCTCTACGCGCCGGTGACCGTCATGGCAAATGTTCTCGGTGGTGAGGCCACCGACCTCGCCGCCGGATTGGCTGCTGCGATGGCGGCGGTGCCCGAGGCGCACGTTCATCTCTACGGCAAGGACCCGCGGCCCGGCCGAAAGCTGGGCCACGTCACGGTTCTCGGGCCCGACGTCGCGGAGGTACGCCAGCGCGCGAGCCTCGCGGCGGCGCTGCTGCGCGGAGACGCAGAATGACGCTCGTCGGCGTCGTCATGGGCAGCGACTCGGACTGGCCCACCATGGAGCCCGCCGCGCAGGCGCTGACCGAGTTCGACATCGCGCATGAGGTCCGCGTCGTCTCAGCCCACCGGACACCCAAGGACATGCTCGAGTACGGCGCCGCCGCGGCGGGGCGAGGGTTGCGCGTCATCATCGCGGGGGCTGGAGGAGCAGCGCACCTGCCCGGGATGCTCGCGTCGGTCACCCCGCTGCCGGTCATCGGTGTGCCGGTCCCGCTGAAGCACCTCGACGGGCTGGACTCGCTGCTCTCCATCGTGCAGATGCCCGCCGGCGTTCCGGTGGCGACCGTCTCCGTCGCCGGTGCACGCAACGCCGGCTTGCTCGCCGTACGCATCCTGGCGACACAGGACGAGAAGCTGCGACAGCAGATGGAGGAGTTCCAGCGATCGCTGACGCAAACGGCGCAGCAGAAGGACGCCGACCTGCAGGCGCGCCTTTCTGCTGAATAGCGAGCAGGGCACCATAGATCCGTGAGCATCTCCACCGAGTCTCGCCGCGCTGCGGAAGCGCTCGTGGCGTGGAGCGTGGAGGTCGACGATCCTGGGGAGCTGCTCTCGTGGCTGCCTTCCGGGCAGCCGTTTGCCTTTCTGCGTGGTGGCGACGGGCTGGTCGGCTGGGGAGTTGCGGCGCGCTTGCCGCATCGTGCCCAGCCGCGTTCCGGCGGCGAGCTCGCTGCGGATGTCGCTGACCTGCTGACCGCGATGACGGTCCGCGACGACGTCGGTGTCCCCGGCAGCGGCCCCGTCGCAGTGACGAGCTTGACGTTCGATCCTGAGGCCAGCGGCTCGGTGGTCGTCGTACCCAAGGTCGTCCTCGGCCGTCGCGATGGCCGGTCGTGGCTAACCCTTGTCACGCCCCCCGGGCGGGTCGAAGTGCCGACGTTGCGCCGCCGGCCGACGGCGGCCGCCGCGCCGGTTCATGCCCGTGTCGAGACGGCTGTCCCGGCCGAGGCTCAGTGGCGCGAGGCGGTGGCCTCGGCGACCGTCCGCATGCAGGCCGGCGAGCTCGAGAAGGTCGTGCTGGCGCGCGCAGTCGATGTCGTTGCCGACTCCGTCGTCGATGGGCGGTTGGTGGCAGCCCGCTTGGCCCGGCGGTTCCCGTCGTGCTTCACCTACGTCTGCGACGGGCTCGTGGGGGCGTCGCCGGAGCTCCTCGTCCGCCGCTTCGGACGGCAAGCTGAGTCACTGGTGCTGGCGGGCACAGTCCGGCGCGGCGACGACGAGACCGAAACCGCTGCGTTGGAGCACGGGTTGCTCACGTCGTCGAAGGACCGGCATGAGCACCGGCTCGCCGCAGAGTCGGTGAGCGCGTCGCTCGCGCCCATCGCCGTCGAGGTCGTGGCCGACGCGGAGCCGCACGTGCTGCGGCTGGCCAACCTCAGTCACCTGGCGACAAACGTGCAGGCATGGCTGCCAGAGCATGCGCCATCTGCGCTCTCGCTCGCCGCCGCCTTGCATCCGACCGCGGCGGTCGGCGGCGTACCGACTGCCAGGTCCCTCGACCTCATCCGGTCCCTGGAAGCCGCGCCACGTGACCGCTACGCCGGACCCGTCGGTTGGGTGGACGGCAACGGTGACGGCGAGTTCGCGCTCGCCCTGCGCTGCGCCCAGCTCGAGGGCGCCCGTGCTCGGTTGTGGGCGGGTGCGGGCATCGTCGCGGAGTCCGATCCGGACGCCGAGGTCGCCGAGACGACCGTCAAGCTCGATGCGGTGCTGACCGCCCTGCTCTCCGGCTGAATGCAGGAATTCCCCTGGGCGGGGCGAAATCGGACACTGCACGCCCACTGCCAGGGGAGAAGCCGATGCGCCGAACCGCCGTACGCGTCGTCTTGATCACCGCCACCGCCGCGCTCGTGGCGGCTGGAGTGACCAACGGCCAGGCCGCGCCGCGTTCAGCGGCGACCTTCCTCGACCCCGGCGCCGGTGGGTTCACCTCGCCGAACGTGCACTATGTCGCGTCGATTCCGACCGGTGCCGGCGTCAGCGCCCGCGAGGTCACCGTCGGCGGCCAGCGCCGGCTCTACGTGAGCAGCGCGCACAGCCTGACGATCTACGACATCACCAACCCGGCCCTGCCGCTTCCGCTCGGTGCGCTGCCCATCTACAACTGGGAGAACGAAGACATCGCCGTCTCGAAGGACGGCGCGACGACGATCCTCACCGAGTTCGAAAGCCGCTTCTACATGCACGTCGTCGACACGTCGAACCCGGCGACCCCGCATCTCGTCGGGTCGCTCATCGGCGATGGCTCGCACACCGTCGAATGCGCCGACGTGCACTGCGACTACCTGTTCGCCAGCAACGGCAAGACCTACGACATCCGCGACCATGGCGGGACTCCGTTGACGTCGCGAACGCCGATGGCGCTGCCAAAGGCGCAATGGTGGTCGACCCAGGTCGGCGCCGGCACGGCACACAATCTGCATCAGGATGCGGCCGGATATTGGATCGCGGACGAGACACCGCTGGTCATGTTCAAGGAGACACCTGACCCGCTGCACCTCACGAAAGTGGATCTCGGCGCGCCGACGTTGAACACCGCCTACCAGCACAACAACGTGCGACCGGATGCTGACGAGTACGTCGCCCGATCCGGTGACAGCGACGCGAGTCGTCACGACAACCGAGACAACTCGCATCGGCACTCGACGGTGAAGAATCCGTACCAGCCATCGATCAAATACGCCGACAACACCAGCAAAGCCGGTCTGCGTCCCGGCGAGTTGCTGATGACCGAGACCGAGACCAACTTCAACCCGTCCTGTGCTGGTGGGACCGACGGCACCGGTTCGTTCGCCACCTGGTCAATGGTCAACTTCGACAAGGGCGCGCCGATGCACCAGCTGCACGTGCTGACACCGGTGCACGGCGATTACGCCAATGGCGATCCGGCGATCAACGCGCTTGGTTGCTCCGGGCACTGGTTCACCGTTCGTGACGATGAGCCGGGTCGTTATGCCGGCGACTACCTCGTAGCTGCGGGTTGGTATGAGCACGGCACGCGCTTCCTCGCCGTGGACCGGAAGACGGGTGCCATTTCGCAGGTCGGCTACTTCCAACCCGTCCGTGGCTCGGCGTCGGCGGCGTACTGGATCGACGACACCAACTACGTCTACGTCGTCGACTACCAGCGCGGCATCGACATCCTGCAGTTCGACCCGTCGGCTGAGCCGCCGTCAGCGACCGCCACCCGCGCATCCTGGCTCGCCAAGCTGCACACGCTCGACACGTTGAGCCAGGAAGAGCGCTACTGGTGCCGCGAGGCCATGGAGCACGCCGCTTACAACAACCAGAGGCGTATCCGCTGAGAGGTCGTGTCACCGGAGTGACGCGGTGGCAGCTTCGTGTAGTCGGGCGTGAAGTTCCGCGTTCGCGGTCCGGTCGGTCCGGATCTCGACGAGGTGTATGCCTTTAGGTGTTTGGCCCAGTTCGGCATGCAGGTCGGCTGCACTGTTTGCCTGTGAGTAGCTGACGCCGTACGCCGTCGCCAGCGCTGCGATGTCGACGTGGTGCGGTGTGCCGAAGAGCCGCTCGAATGTCGCCGGCTCCACCTCTTTCGCGGTCGGCAGGATCGAGAAGATCCCGCCGCCGTTGTTGTTCACGACCACGTAGGTGATGTTCGGAGGGTCGTCGGACAGCAACCCGTTCGCGTCGTGGATGAGCGACAGGTCGCCGGCGAGCGCCCAGGTCGGACCCGCATGTGCGAGCGCCACTCCTTGTGCGGTGGAGACGAACCCGTCGATGCCGGATACGCCGCGGTTAGCGACGACGGTGAGACCGGCGCGCGGACGCATCGTCAGGTCGAGATCGCGGATAGGCATGCTTGATGCGGCCACGAGCGCTGCGCCGTCCGGTAGAGCGGCCGCCACATCGCGGGCTACGCGGGGTTCGGTGAGGTCCTCGTCAGAGTCCAGCAGCGCGTCGATTGCCGCCGCTGCTGCTTCGCCTGCCGACCGCCAGGTCGCTGCCCAGTCGGAGGTCGCGCGTCCGGTCACGTCACTCAATGCGGTGACGTCACAGCGATAGACACCGCTCGCCCGGCGGATCGGGTCCCACCACAGCCCGTCGCGGTCGATGACGACGTACTGCTGCTCGCTCAGCCATCCCAGCAGTGCACGCGACAAGCCGACTCGTCCGGCGACGACAACGAGGTCGGGCCGATGACGCGAACGGAAGTTGTCATTGCGCAGCAGCTCCTCAGCGCCGGACACGGCTACTGACGGGTGTCGCGCGTTGCTGTGGGGCTCTGCGATCACCGGCCAGCCACTGCGCCCCGCGAACTCGACAATCGCCGTGACGTCCTGCGCGGACAGGCCGTCTCCGGCGACGAGGACGCCGCGTGCGGCTCCCGCGACCGCGGCCCCGAGCTCGGCCGGGAGATGGGTCGCAGCGCGCGCGGCTGTCGTCCACGGCGCCCCGTCTCCTCGCCCGTCGAGTGGGAACGCGAAGCCGACGCCGTCGTCGACCTGCGTCAGCGGCTCGCGCAGCGGCACGTTGACGTGCACCGGTCCGGGCGCACCCGTCGAGCCGCCACACGCAGTCGTCACGGCGCGCGAGATCAGGGAACGCCAGTAGCGCACCGACTCTGCGCGCGCATCCGGCACACCGACGTCGACGGACCAGCGCACGGCGGCGCCATAAATGCCGACCTGATCGATCGTCTGATTGGCACCCACGCCGCGCAGCTCAGGCGGACGGTCGGCAGTGAGCACGAGCAGCGGGACGCGGGATTGATCCGCCTCGAGCACCGCCGCATGGAAATGCGCGGTTGCTGTTCCCGAGGTGCAGAGAATCGGCACCGGACGACCGGTGGCGCGCGCCAACCCGACAGCGAGAAACGCGGCGGAGCGCTCGTCAATGCGCACGTGCAAGCGGATGCGTGAGTCAGCGGCGAACGCCAGCGCAAGCGGGGTCGATCGCGACCCGGGGGCGAGCACGGCATCGGTGACACCGTGCCGCGCCAGCTCGTCGACGGCGACGGTCGCAAACGCCTGCCCGGCGTTGCTGATCGCGTTCATTCGAGCGCCTCGACGCGTTCCAACCGCTGCAGCCACCACGACCGCGTCGCGTCTGTCGCCTCGACGAGCGCGAGCTCCGGGGTGACGGCACGCACCGAAATCACGCCGTCGACCGGAAGCAGCGGTTCGCTGGTCACGTCGCCCGCGAGCAGCTGCGCCGTACCAAGTCCGCAGGCGAAAGGCAGCTCGGGCAGGGCGGCCGCTAGTGCAACGCCCGCCGCGAGTCCGACGGACGTTTCTACTGCGCTCGACACGACCACGGGGAGGCCGCACGCGGCTGCGACGTCGAGGCAGCGGCGAACGCCGCCCAGTGGCTGCACCTTGAGTACGACGATGTCGGCCGCATCGAGTCCGGCAATGCGCAAGGGGTCCTCCGCCCGGCGCACGGACTCGTCAGCCGCGAGCGGCACGTCGACCCGCCGGCGCAGCGCGGCCATTTCCTCGAGTGTCGGGACCGGTTGCTCGGCGTACTCGAGGTCGAACGCGTTCAGCCGCTTCAACGCATCGGCGGCTTCGTCGACCGTCCACGCGCCGTTGGCGTCGACGCGCACGTTTCCGCTTGGCCCGAGCGCGTCACGGACCGCTTCGACGCGCGCGATGTCATCGGCGAGGGACTGCCCGGGCTCGGCCACCTTGACCTTGGCGGTTCGACAGCCGGATCTGGCCACGTGCGCGTGTGCGCGTGCCGGGTCGACGGCCGGGACGGTCACGTTGACGGCGACCGCGTTCCTGACCGGTACGGGCCAGCCGTCGTTGGCGGCTTCCTTCGCCGCAGCCAGCCACGGTGCGCAGATGCGGTCGTCGTACTCAGGAAACGGTGAGAACTCACCCCAACCAGCCGGCCCGTGCAGCAGTACGCCGCTGCGCCGGTCCTGCCCGCGAAACCGCAACCGCATCGCCACGTCGAAGACGGCAGGGGCGGCGTTCACGCGAGCAGCAAGCCGACGGCGAGCAGCACAGCGACAGCGAGCTCGAGGCGACCGGTGCCACCGAGAGCCGGGATGAGCGCTCGTCCCACGCCGCCCTCGCGCACCGCACTGACCGGCTCGCGGGCCAACGGGATCGCGAGCAGCACGAGCAACGGCCAGCCGGAGTGCGACGCGATCGGCACGGCGACGGCGGCGAGCACGAGTGCGATCGCGATGAGCGACACGAACAGGAGCCGGGTCCGTGCCTCACCGATGCGCACCGCGAGCGTTCGCTTGCCGGCCACCGCATCGGTCGGCACGTCGCGCAGGTTGTTGACCACCAGGATCGCGACAGCGAGCAGACCCGTCGCCACGCCACCGATCCACGCCGTGGCTGGGATGTGGCGATGTTGGACGTATGACGAACCTGCGGTCGCGACCAGTCCGAAGAACAGGAACACGAACACTTCGCCGAGGCCCTCGCTGGCGTATGGGCGCGGGCCGCCGCTGTAACCGAGCAACGCGATGAACGAGCCGAGACCGATGAGCAGCAGCCACCATGACACGGTCGCGGCGAGAGCGACGCCGGCGGCAGCGGCGACGCCGATCGCCACGAACACGGCGGCAAGCATCTTTGGTGGGCTGACGAGTCCGCTCGCGACGGCCCGGCGGGGGCCGGCGCGCTGCACGGTGTCGACGCCGCGAACCCCGTCGAAGTAGTCGTTGGCGTAGTTCACGGCTACTTGAACCGAGATGGCGACCACGAGTGCGAGTAGGAACCGCCAGAAGACGAGGTCACCTGTCGAGGCGCCTGCCGCGGTTCCGACGAGGACCGGCGCGGCGGAGGCGGGCAACGTGCGCGGACGCGCCGCCTCCACCCATACGTTCACATATTCATGCTGCCAGTCGGCAGCGGCGGCGGCTCAGGCGGCTGAGCACTGCAGGCCGGCAAGCCAGTCGGCTTCGCCGCCCTCGGTGCTGTAGACCTCGCGGGCGTCCGGGGGCGCGAGCAGGTCGACCAGGAGCGTGACCGGGATGCGGTCGGCTAGCAGTTGCATCATGGTGTCGGGTGTCACAGCGCCCTCCTCTTGGCGCGTTGCGCAGGCTTTTGCGCAACCACTGTTGATATCGGGCCAATGGGGCTATACCTGGATGCTCCAACCGGGGGATAGAGCATTCGCGCTATAGCTCGTTCGGCCCATCGGCCGTCAGCGCGTTACTCCGGTCGGCCTACGGCCGACCAAGAGCCCGGTAGTGCCAGCCCGCCGCGCGCCACAGCTCGGGGTCGAGCGCATTGCGGCCGTCGACGATCGACTTGTGCCGCACGACCCCTTCGAAAACCTGGGGGTCCATGTCGCGGAACTCGCGCCATTCGGTCAGGTGCAGGAGCACGTCGGCCTCGTGCGCCGCCTCGGCGGCGGTCTCGGCGTAGTTCAGGTCGGGATAGTCGCGCCGAGCGTTGCCGAGGGCTGCCGGGTCGTAGACGGTGACGTGCGCGCCCGCCTTCTGGATGCGGCTAGCGACGTCGAGAGCCGGAGAGTCGCGGATGTCGTCGCTGTTGGGCTTGAACGCCGCTCCGAGCACGCCGACCCGGCGCCCCACGAAAGAGTCGTCGACGCATTCACGGGCGAGATCCACCATGCGGGCGCGGCGGCGCTGGTTGATCGCGTCGACCTCCGTGAGGAACGTCAGCGCCTGGTCCACGCCGAGCTCGCCCGCGCGGGCCATGAACGCTCGGATGTCCTTGGGCAGGCAGCCGCCGCCGAAGCCGAGACCGGCGTGCAGGAAACGACCGCCGATGCGGGTGTCGTAGGACAGGGCCTCAGACAGCTTCTTCACGTCGGCGTGGACCGCTTCACACACCTCAGCCATCGCGTTGATGAAGGAGATCTTGGTGGCGAGAAACGCGTTGGCCGACACCTTGACGAGCTGGGCGGTGGCGAGATCCGTGACGACCGCCGGCACGCCGGCGTCCAGAATCGGCGCGAACGCGGCGCGCATGGCCTCTTCGCCCTTGGGCGACATGACGCCGAACACGAGTCGGTCGGGGCGCATGGTGTCGTCGACGGCGTAGCCCTCGCGGAGGAATTCCGGGTTCCAGACGAGCTCGACGTCTGCACCGGCGGGCGCTTGCGCGCGCAGCTGCTCGGCCAGGCGCTCGGCGGTTCCGACCGGGACGGTCGACTTCCCTGCAACGGTGCACGGCCGCGTCAGCCGCGGCGCCAGCTCGTCGACGGCGGAGTTGACGTAGCTCATGTCCGCGGCGAACTCGCCCTTGCGCTGTGGCGTCCCGACACAGAGGAAGTGCACGTCGGCGAACTCGGCGATGTCGTCGTACGACGTCGTGAACCGGAGCCGTCCGGACGCCAGCGACTTCTGCAATAGCTCGTCGAGTCCCGGTTCGTAGAACGGCACCTCGCCCGCTGACAGGCGCGCGACTTTGTTCTCATCGACATCGAGACCGACCACGTCGAAGCCGAGCTCGGCCATGCAGACCGCGTGGGTTGCGCCGAGATAGCCGGTTCCGATGACGGACAGCCGAGGCTTGGTCATCGCAACATCGTAGGAACTCCTAGAATTGGCGGGTGAATCCTGCCTTCGACACCTACGTGCTCCCTGAAGAGCATCAGCTTCTGCGCAAGACGGTGCGGGAGGTGGCGGAGGACAAGATCGCGCCTCGTGCCGCTGAGATCGACGAGACCGCCGAGTTCCCGTGGGATGTCCACGACGCGCTGGTTGCGGCGGACTTACATGCGGTGCATGTGCCCGAGCAGTACGGCGGTGTCGGCGCGGATGCGATCGCGTCGGCGATCGTCATCGAGGAGATCGCTCGGGTCTGCTGCGCGTCGTCGTTGATCCCGGCGGTGAACAAGCTGGGGACGATGGGGCTGTTGCTGTCGGGCAACGAAGACCTCAAGGGCCATTACCTGGGGAAGCTCGCCGGTGGCGAGGGCATGTTCAGCTATTGCCTGTCGGAGCCGGAGGCAGGCTCGGACGCGGCGAACATGAAGACCCGCGCCGTCCGTGACGGCGACTCGTTCGTGCTCAACGGCACGAAGCGCTGGATCACCAACGCCGGCGAGTCGGCGTTCTACACGGTGATGGCCGTGACCGACCCGGACGCGGGCCCGCGCGGGATCTCGGCGTTCGTCGTGGAGAAGTCCGACGAGGGCGTGTCGTTCGGTGCCCCCGAGAAGAAGATGGGCATCAAGGGCTCCCCGACGCGCGAGGTGTATTTCGACAACGTGCGGATCCCGGCCGACCGGATGATCGGCGAGGAAGGCACCGGCTTCAAGACTGCGCTGCGCACCCTCGACCACACCCGCCTCACGATCGGCGCGCAAGCGCTCGGCGTCGCGCAAGGCGCGGTCGACTACTGCCTGCGCTACGTCCAGGAACGCAAGCAGTTCGGCAAACCGATCGCCGAGTTCCAGGGCGTGTCGTTCATGTTGGCCGACATGGCGATGAAGACCGAGGCTGCACGCTCGCTCATCTACCGCGCCGCGGCGATGTCCGAGCGGATGGAACCCGACCTGACCTTCATGTCAGCCGCAGCCAAGTGCTTCGCCTCAGACGTCGCGATGGAGGTGACCACCAACGGCGTCCAGCTGCTCGGCGGCTACGGCTACACCAAGGACTTCCCGCTCGAGCGGATGATGCGCGACGCCAAGATCACCCAGATCTACGAAGGCACCAACCAGATCCAACGCCTCGTGATGTCCCGCAACCTCCTCAAGAACAACCCCGTCCGCTAGTTCGTCATCTTCCTGAGCGAGTCGCCTCGTGCGGAGCACTAGCCCAGCTTGTCTGGGCGTGGCGAGGCACGAGGGGGCGAGCGATAGGCCTACCGTGACCGCGTGAGTCCAACCGACGACGCGCCGATCCTCGCCCACCTGATCGAGGATTTGCACGAGCAGCGCTGCGCCGCTGACGCTCGCGCTGACGCGTTCGCGCGGCTGGTCTCCGACCTCGAGCTGTTGCACGAGCCCGACGCCGGCGGCGACTGCCCTACCTGCGTCGTCCAGTCGCCGTGCCTCACCTTGCGGCTCTTGCGTCGGGACGTGTCGATCGACGACGCCGTCGCCGCCGTTCGGGAGCACCGCGTCATCGACCTCGACACCGAGCGGATGACGCCGACCGTGCCGAGCCTCAAGGAACTGCTGGCGGTCGCGCCGCACGGCGTTGACAAGTTCTTCGAGGCGCTATTGGGCTTACCGTCCGCCGGTCAGTCCACGGAACAGCCCAAAGCCTCCTGAACTTCACGCACACTGGGGGCGATGCCACCGGCCCCGTTCCGTTTGCTTGCGCTGACCGCCGCCGCCGTTCTGGCCGGCGGCGTTGTCGTGGCGGTCACTGCGCCCGGCGAGGCTCGCACCGCCCCGGTCGCCAGCCCACGGGCGGACATCAAGGCGTTGCGCTCTCCCTCGCCTCGGCCGACTCCGACACCGACGCCCACAGCGTCGAAGGAGCGAGCGACCCCTGCCGCCACAGCAAGCCCGGCGAGGACCCGGACGGTTGCCCAGCCGCTCTTTCCCTTGCCGGCGCGCGCCGCCTACCCCCAGCCGTGCCCACCGCCGCCGATCCCGCCCGGTCCGCCGTTCAAGGCGCCGAGGCCGACGGTCAAGTGGGCCGAGCTGCCACGCGCCGTTTCAGTGCCCGAGCATCGGCACGTCAACATCCACGCGGTCACGGGCAAGGGCATCTGGCTCACGACCTGGTCCTACACACGGATCAACCCGGCCCAGGTCGTGACGCGCGCCACCGCCGCCGGCCTTCGGCAGATCTGGGTTCGGACCGGCGGCAGCTCCGACGGCTGGTACGGCGAGCGCCTGCTGTCCGGTCTGCTGCCGGTCGCGCATGCCGCCGGACTCAAGGTCATCGCCTGGGACTTCCCCACGCTGTCGGACCCGTTGCGCGATGTGCGTCGCGCGGACCATGTGCTCAAGGGAACCTTCGCCGGCCAGCATGTCGACGGCTTCAGTCCAGACATCGAGACGATCACCGAGGGCACGTTCAACTCCCCGCGTCGAGTGCGCATCTATCTCTCCCGCGTTCGCCGCGATGCGGGTTCGCTCCCTGTCATCGCCACCGTGTTGCGGCCAACTCCCGCGATGCTCGCGTCATACCCCTACCGTGCCGAGGCGCCGTACGTCGACGTGTTCGCGCCGATGGTCTATTGGTCGTGCACCGAGCCCGGTGCGGCGACTCTCGACGCGATCCGGCCGCTCGCGAGGCTCCGCCCGGTGCATGTCATCGGCCAGTCCTTCGACATGGGATCGATGGGCGGCCGGCACGGCCTGCCGACCGGCCGGGAGATCTGGCGCTTCCTCGACGTCGCCAAGCGTGCCGGTGCAGTTGGTGCGAGCCTCTACCTCTACGAACAGACCCGCGCCCCGCAGTGGCGGGCGCTCACGCAATACCCCTGGAAATAGCGCCCTCGGCGGCTGTCGCCGCCCACGCATTAATCTGCACGACGTGATGGACAAAGTCGTCCCTGACGCGGCGACCGCGGTCGCCGACATTCCAAATGGCGCAACCCTCGCGGTGGGTGGCTTCGGCCTCTGCGGCGTACCGATGGCCTTGATCCAGGCTTTGTATGACGCCGGCACCGACGACCTCAAAGTCGTCTCCAACAACTGCGGTGTCGACGAGTGGGGCCTGGGCGTTTTGCTGTTCGCGAAGCGCATCTCGCGGATGACGTCGTCATACGTCGGTGAGAACAAGGAGTTCGCGCGGCAATACCTCGCTGGCGAGCTCGAGGTCGAGCTGACACCGCAGGGCACACTTGCCGAGCGGCTGCGCGCCGGCGGGTCGGGGATCCCCGCGTTCTTCACCGCGACCGGCGTAGGCACGCAGATCGCCGATGGCGGGCTGCCGTGGCGGTATGCCGCCGACGGCTCGGTCGCCGTCGCGAGTCCGGTGAAGGAAACGCGGACGTTCGGCGACCGTGACTATGTCCTCGAGGAGTCGATCACGACCGACTTCGGACTCGTGCACGCCATGGTGGGCGACCGGCACGGCAACCTCGTCTTCCACGAGAGCGCGCGCAACTTCAACCCGTTGTGCGCGATGGCGGGTCGCGTCACGATCGCCGAAGTGGAACAGCTCGTCGAACCCGGCGAGCTCGATCCGGACCGCATCCATCTGCCGGGTGTGTTCGTGCAGCGCGTCGTGCCGGTGCCGGGCGTCGAGAAGCGCATCGAGCGGCGCACCGTTCGTCCAGCCGGAGGTGCGGCATGACGTTGACGCGTGAGCAGATGGCGGCCCGTGCAGCACTGGAGCTCGCGGACGGCGCATACGTCAACCTTGGCATCGGGCTGCCGACGCTCGTTCCCAACTACCTGCCGACCGGTGTCTCAGTCGTGCTGCAGAGCGAGAACGGAATCCTTGGTGTGGGCCCTTATCCGCTTGAGGGCGAAGAAGACCCGGACCTCATCAATGCCGGTAAGGAAACGGTCACGGTGCTTCCCGGCTCGTCGTTCTTCGACTCGGCGCTGTCGTTCGGAATGATCCGCGGCCGCAAGGTTGACGCGGCGATCCTCGGCGCGATGCAGGTGAGCGAACGTGGCGATCTCGCGAACTGGACGATCCCCGGCAAGATGATCAAAGGCATGGGCGGGGCGATGGACCTTGTCCACGGGGCCAAACGCGTCATCGTGCTGATGGAACATGTTGCCAAGGACGGCACAGCAAAGATCGTGGGCGAGTGCTCGCTGCCCTACACGGGCCGTCGAGTGGTGGAGCGCATCATCACCGACCTCGCGGTCATCGATGTCACCGATCAGGGACTCGTGTTGCGCGAAGTCGCGCCCGGCGTCACCGCTGATGAGGTGCAGAAGGCAACTGAGCCGCCTCTGCATGTCCCGGCGCCACCGATCGAGATGCCGTTAGGTGTCCTCGCCACGCTCTAGCCGAGAACGCGGCGTAGTGGCACCGAAGGCACAGGTGGCTCGCAGGCGGCAGCGGCAGCCGCGGCGTCCGGCCGCAGTGTGCGCACTCGCCAGTCGAGCCAGCCATTGCGTCGACCAACCCGCGAAAACCCATGACGGCGAAGAAGATGCCCGCTACCGCGGCGACGGCAACGATGGCAGATGCCCAAGGTCCCATGGTTCTCACCTCGCCTACTTATCGTAACACGATAAGTAGTGGCCGGCCAGCGGAAGAACCCGAGGTGTGACGCTCTAGCGATGACTCTGACTGACGAGCTGTGGCAGTCCATCGGCCCGACGTACGACGCGATCCTGGAGCACGCATTCATCCGGGGCCTCACCGACGGCTCGCTTGCACCTTCGGCATTCGCCTTCTACTTGCGCCAGGACGCGCTCTACCTCAGCCGCTACGCGCAGGCGCTCGCGGTCCTGGGCGGCCGCGCTCCGGACAGCCAGGACACGGCGATGTTTGCGCGACATGCAGCAGGTGCGATCGACGTCGAACGCGCTCTGCACGAGTCGCTACTTCCCGAGCTCGGCATCGACGCCGCGTCGATCGCGGCCACCGAGCTTGCGCCGACGAACCTGGCCTACACCAGCTATCTGCTCGCGGTTGTGCACGGCGGTTCCTACGCCGAGGGTGTCGCTGCCGTTCTGCCCTGCTACTGGATCTACTGGGAGGTGGGCAAAGAGCTGGTCAAGCACGGCTCGCCCGACACACGCTTCCAGCGCTGGATCGACACGTATGGCGGCGACGAGTTCGGCGCGGTCGTGCAGGAAGTCTTGGACGCGACCGACCGGCTGGACGCGAACGTCACTGAGGCAGAGCGCGAGCGCATGCTCCGCCACTTCCAGGCGACGGCGCGTTACGAGTGGATGTTCTGGGACATGGGCTTTCGCGAGGAGCAGTGGCCGGTCTAGGTCGCGATCCGGACGCGAGCAAGCTGGCCATCTCGCACTACGTGAGTCACCCGCTCACTAGTCAGTCTCTCAATGAACCGGTTCTCGTCCTCGTTGCTGACGAGTACGACGGAACCGCCAGCTGCCAGCGGCATCAGCAGTCCGGCATCCAGGCCGAGGGTGGTGTCGAAGGGCACTGTGGAGAGCACCCGGCTGGTCGCATCCACCTCGTGGTGCGTCGCCGCGTCGTGGGCTGCATCGGCAAGCGCAGTGTGCGACCACGTCCGCCCCGCCACGGTGAGTGCCGGCTCATCGGAGACCACAACGGGCATCACCAGCTGGTCCGGTTGCACCGCCACGAGTCGTGACAGCTCGACGCCCATGGCGTCATACCCGATCTCGACGGTTGGCGGCGCAGCGACGTCGACGTGCGCACCTGCCGTCCACGCACCAAGGAGGAGGACCGCGGTGATCCAGTGCAGCCGTGGGTCGAGGCCGACCCGGTCGCCGGGTTCCATCCCGTGTTCGTCCACGAGATAGTTCGCGATTTTCGCCGCCCAATTAGCAGTCGTGGCAATCGACAGCTCGACACGTGCACCGGTGGCGTCGTCGTACCACGTCACGAACGGTCGGGCGCCGTCCCGTCGAAACTCACTCGCCAACATCTCCGCCACGGTCACGCAGGCGAGCGTAGAGTCCGGCCCGATGTTCGGCCCTGACGTCACCCTGCTTGGAGTGCCGCGCTGCGATCTCACCGATCCCGCGACTTTCGCCGACGCTGATGTCGTCATCGTTGGTGCGCCGTTCGACGGCGGCACGTCGTATCGCGCGGGTGCGCGATTCGGGCCCACCGCCATCCGTACCGCCTGCTACTTGCCGCATGACGGGTCGCGTCCTCATCTGGGTCTTCGGGTCGATGCATTGAAGGACCTCGTTGTCGTCGATGCGGGCGACGTCGAGATGCCGCCCGGAGACATCGTCCGCGCTCTCGCCGCGCTCGAGGACGTCGTCACCACTGTGGTCCGAGCCGGGGCAATTCCCCTCGTTCTCGGCGGTGACCATTCGATTGCACTTCCGGACGCCACGGGCGTGGCGAACCGATACGGCTTCGGCCGGGTGTCTGTCGTGCATTTCGACGCGCATGCCGACACCGGCAATAGCGAGTTCGGGCTCCTCCTGGGGCACGGGTCTCCGTCGACATCGATGTGGTCGATCCGGGTGCCGCGCCGGGGACGGGAACCCCGGAGCCCGGTGGGCTGAGCGCGCGCGAGCTGCTGGACGCCGTACGACGATGTGCCCGTGAGCTGCCACTGGCGGGGATCGATGTCGTCGAGGTGGCCCCGGCGTACGACCACGCGGACATCACCGCCCTGCTCGCCAACCGTGTCGTCCTCGAGGTGCTCGCCGGCATCGCTCACCGCCGGTCCGGTGCCGAGATCCCGCGTACGCTCCTGGGCGACCGATAGGTCCGCGGGGAACCGTCCGCACGTGAGTCGTTGGTGACAATCGCCTGACTCGCCGACCGTGGTGTTGCCTCTGTGACTGAAGTGGCGACATTGTGGTGTCGATCCTCGATAAGCCCCCTGCACCACAACCCTGGAGCTCCACCTTGCGCCGCGCCGCCTCTGCCCTGACCGTGCTGGCGGCTGCGGGCGGGATGCTTGCCGTTCCGGTCATCGCCCGCCCGGTAGCCCAGGCGCATGCTGTCGCGCCGCACGTCGCCGCTGTCGACATCCCACCCAGCCCTGCGACCAGTGGCGTGCTCGGGGAGACCACGCAGCCTCGGACGCACCACTTCAACCTGGTCGGCGCCACCTGGCGCCGCGGCTCTCTCGACGCGGGCGCGACCAGCGTGGAAGTCCGGGTGCACACCGACGGGCAGTGGAGCGGCTGGCGTTCGCTGGCGCCGACGGACGGAGGTGCCGACGGAGGCACCGCCGACGCGCGCCGCGCGGCTCAGGTCAAGGGTGCGACGACCGTCGCCGAACCGCTCTACGTCGGCAGCGCCGACGGCCTGCAAGCCCGTGTGGTCGGCACCGGCCAAGTGCCCGACGACCTGCACGTGCTGCTCGTCGACGGGGGCACGAGCAAGGCGGACGCCGATCCGGCTCCCGTGCACGTCTGGGGCGGGTCCGTCGCGAACGCCGAGCAGGACCAGCCGACGATCTACACCCGGTCCGACTGGGGTGCCGACGAAAGCTTGCGCCAGCAAGCGTGCCCGAGCGGCCCGACGTACTCACCGACGATCAAGATGGGCTTCTTGCACCACACCGACAGTGGTAATGGCTACAGCCGCAGCGCGGTTCCGGGCATCATCCGGTCGATCTACGCCTACCACGTGCGCGCCAACGGTTGGTGCGACATCGGCTACAACTACCTCGTCGACCGCTTCGGCCGCATCTGGGAAGGCCGGTACGGCGGCATCACCAAGAACGTTCTCGGTGCGCACACCGGTGGCTTCAACTACGACAGCTTCGGTGTGTCGATGATCGGCACATTCACGAGCAGCGCTCCGAGCGCCGCGTTGCTGAGCTCCGTCGAGCAGCTGTTTGCCTGGCGCCTCAGCGGCTACTACCTCGACCCGCTCGGAACCTCGACGATGATTGCTGACTCGTTCAGCGGATCGAAGTACGCCGCCGGCAGCACGGTGCGGCTGAAGACGCTTTCCGGCCATCGCGATGCGGATCAGACAACGTGTCCCGGCAGCGCCGCCTATGCGCGACTACCCAGCATTCGGGCGGGCGTTGTCAGTGCCATGGGCGCCGGTTTCGTCGCACCGGCCGTCAACGCGCCCAGCGCGCAGATGGCCAATGGCTCCTTCACCGTGAACGCGGGCGCAGTCACCAACGAGTCGTGGACGTTGACGGTGAGCGGAGCCGACGGGACGCCGGTGTCGACCGTCACCGGCACCGCCTCGCGCAACGCCGCGGTGAACGCGATCTGGAATCTGACCGACGCCGCGGGTGTGCCGGTGCCTCCCGGCACGTACACGCTGACGCTCAGCGGCGCCAACTCCGCCGGCCAGCCGGCCCTTCCGTGGTCGACCGCGGTCACCGTCACCTCGCCGTTCACGCTGTCCGTGCCGACGCAGACGAGTCTTGATGCGACCGTCGCTCCTCGCGGCCGTGGCATCCCCGGGCACACGGTCTCGGTCAGTGTGTCCGCCGCCGACGGCAGCACCCAGTCGCTCGGCAGCTTCTCGGTGCCGTCAGCGGGCAGCTGGTCCGCCGCGGGCGTTTCCGTCACTGCGGACCGCGACCTGACCTGGACCGCGACCGACACCGCGATCGCCAACTTCGTCACGTCCAAGGCGACGCGTGTCGGACCAACGGTGACCTCGCCTGCGACCGACCCGACGTTCATTCCCTCCGGGAGCGCGCTCACCGTCCAGGGCACGGCGCTGCCCGCGTCGGGTGCCTCCTCAACCGGCAACACGGTTCAGCTGGTCACCGCCCCCGTGAGCGGTGGCACTGCCACAACCAGCCCGTCCATTCCCGTCGACAGCAGCGGCAACTGGTCGACCACGTTCGCCCCCACGGCGCCGACGTCGTACTGGGTCACGGACGGTCGACGCCTAGCCACACCGGCGCGGCTGGTCTACCCCGTCGCCCCGGCCACCGCGGCAGCGCCGACGGCGGGCTATGCGGGCCGGACCGTGACGGTCAACGGCAACGCCGGCAACGCGCCGGTCAAGGTCACGGTCGCCGCCAGGCAACCAGGAGCGAAGTGGGTCACGGTCAAGACGCTGACCGCGGCGCCGACCGGCAAGTTCACTGCGTCGGTGCCGCTCGCCGACGCGCCGGGTCAGGCCACCCAGTGGCGCGTGACCACGGGGTTCGGCAGTGCGCCGTCGGGCAGCATCGCGATCCAGTCGACCTTCCCGCCGACCGTGACCGGACCGAGCCGCGCCGCCTATCGGGCGCGGGTGCGACTGGTCGGCACGGCGGTGCCGGGCGACACCGTGACCGTCTGGACGGCCCGAGCGGGCACGTCGGTTGACGGTGCGGGCTGGACCAACCGCGGTACGACAGCCGCCGCGGCAGACAACACGTGGTCGATGGTCTTGCGGTTCGGCCAGGACATCGCCTGGCGCGTGACCTCGCCCTCCGGCACGTCCGTCGGCGGCGGGACAGTCGTCGTACCCAGCATCAAGGCACCGAGCCGCGTCGTCCGGCGTTCGTTGGCGGTCATCTCTGGTACGGCGATCCCGGGGCAGCAGCTGGTGCTCTACCGGCGAGTAGCCGGCACGACGACCTGGATCCACGACGCGACGCTCACGGTGGCCTCCGACGGGACCTGGTCGGTACGTCGGCATCCGCGCCAGTCGCTGGACTACCACGCCGTCAGCCACGGCCAGACGTCACGAACTATTTCCCTAGTTGTTGAGTGACGCGTCAAGCAGATGTCCGTGGGCGGCGGGCGTAGGCTAGATCGCGTTGGTTCTACACGGTCGATGAACGGGAGGGAGCCAGACGTGGCCCCCCGTGTGCTCGTCGACGCTACGGCGGTCCCCGCCGACCGCGGGGGAGTCGGGCGTTACGTCGACGGCATCCTGTCCGCACTGTCTGCAGCCGATGCGAATCTCGCGATCGTCTGCCAGCGGGCGGACGCTGAGCGCTATGCGCGCATGGCGCCACACGCGGATGTCGTCGCCGGTCCCGCGGCCATCGCGCACCGACCGGCGCGGCTGGCCTGGGAGCAGACCGGGCTGCCGCTCGTCGCCCAGCAGGTCAACGCTGAGGTCGTCCACTCGCCGCACTACACGATGCCGCTGCGCGTAGGTCGCCCGGTCATCGTGACCATCCACGACGTCACGTTCTTCACGACCCCGGAGCAGCACACGGCGGTCAAGGGCACGTTCTTCCGGTCGGCCACCCGGACAGCGATCCGGCGCGCCACGCGCGTCATCGTGCCGAGCAAGGCGACGCGGGACGAGCTGGTGCGGGTGCTCGACGCCGACCCGACGCGGATCGATGTCGCCTATCACGGTGTCGATCAGGACGTGTTCCATGTGCCGACCGACGCGGAGAAGGCGCGCGTCGCCGCTCGGCTCGGTTTGCGCGGTCCTTATGTCGCCTTCCTCGGCCAGCTCGAGCCGCGCAAGAACGTTCCGAACCTCATCCGGGGCTGGGCCAAGGCAGTGCACTGGCGGGACGATCCGCCGGCGCTCGTGCTTGCCGGTGGCAGCGGGTGGGACGAGGAAGTCGACGGTGCCATCGCTGAGGTGCCGAGCAACCTGCGGGTGCTGCGCCCGGGTTACTTGCGCTTTGCCGACCTGCCCGCATATCTCGGCGGCGCGATCGTGGTCGCCTATCCCAGCCACGGTGAGGGGTTCGGTCTGCCGGTGCTCGAGGCCATGGCCTGCGGCGTACCCGTGCTGACCACGCACCGGCTGTCGCTGCCCGAGGTCGGCGGCGATGCCGTCGCCTACACCGAGCCCGGCGCCGACGACATCGCCGAGGGCCTCTCGTCCTTGCTCGACGACGCCGCTCGTCGCCGCGCCCTGGCCGACGCCGCCCTGTCGCGGGCGCGGGAGTTCACCTGGGCAGCGAGCGCCGAGGCGCATCTCGCGTCCTACGCGCGCGCCGCGCAGTCCGGCTGAGCGCGGCCGCGCTGGAAGGCTGGGTCGTGAAGGCTGCGCCGTGGAGGCGGTAGTCCTCGTCGGCGGTCAGGGCACCCGCCTGCGGCCGCTCACGATCAACACACCGAAGCCGATGCTGCGCGCCGCAGGTGTTCCGTTTCTCACGCACTTGCTCGCGCGAGCTCGCGCTGCCGGTGTCGACCACGTCGTGCTCGCGACGTCATACAAGGCCGAGGTGTTCGCTGCGCACTTCGGTGACGGGGCGGCACTCGGCGTGCGCATGGACTACGTGACCGAGACGGATCCGCTGGGGACAGGTGGCGCGATCCGCAATGTGGCGGACCGGCTCGAGTCGTCGGACGAGGACCCTGTCTTGATCCTCAATGGCGACATCCTGTCCGGGCACGACCTCGCCGCGCAGTTGGCGGCACACCGCGCATCCGGTGCCGAGGCGACGTTGCATCTCGTGCGTGTGCCGGACCCGCGCGCGTTCGGTTCCGTGCTGACTGATGCAGACGGACGCGTCCGTGAGTTCCTCGAAAAGTCCCCCGATCCCGTCACCGACCAGATCAATGCGGGGACTTACGTCTTCACCCGCCGGTTGATCGACTCGATCCCGTTCGGCCAGGTGGTGTCGGTCGAACGCGAAACGTTCCCGCAGCTGCTGGCGTCAGGCGCGGTTGTGCAGGCTTACCTCGACACGTCGTACTGGCTCGACGTCGGTACGCCGGCAGCGTTCGTGCAGGCGAGTGCGGATCTCGTGCGCGGCGTTGTCGCGTCCCCGGCAGTCGTCGCTGCAGACGAACGGTTGGTGGCAACAACGGCGCGTGTGAACGACAGCGCGAAGGTTATTGGCGGATCGGTCATCGACGACGATGCGGTCGTCGAGGCCGGCGCGGTTGTCGACGGCAGCGTCGTCATGCCCGGCGCGCGGATCGACGGCGGCGCAATCGTGACGTCGTCGGTGATCGGCGCGGGCGCAGTCATTGGTGCAGCATGCCGACTGACCGACGCGGTCATCGGTGACTCCGCGCAGATCGGCTCCCGCAACGAACTCCTTGCGGGAGCACGGGTTTGGCCCGGAGTAGAGCTCCCCGACGTCGCCTTGCGCTTCTCCTCCGACGCCTAGCTGCTTGTCGGTGACGGCGTCGCGCTGGCGCTCGCTGACGACGTCGCACTGGTGCTCGGCGACGGCGCTGCCGACTGCGAGGTGCTCGGCAACGTTCCGGGCGGGATCGAGTCGGCACCGGTGATCGGACCGAGGCCTGCTTCCGGCGACAGGTTCGAGTTGAGGTGGTCGCTGTAGAAGCGCTTCACAACGTCGTCGGACACCGTGCCGCAGCGGTCGGTGCGGCCCCAGGACGTGAGCACGACGTGCTTGTCCGAAGGCAGGTCGCTCTGCCACCAACCGACAACGAGGAGTCGGCTGAAGGCTGGGTCCTTCGCGAGGCTCTCGAGCTTCGTCACTTCACTCGCCGGCAGCTTGCTGTCGTACCACGCGACGATGTAGCCGTGTTCGAGGTTGTGCACGGCGCGCTCCGGCCGTGGCTTCTCGGACAGCGGATAGAAGCGAGTCGTGTCGCCGAGTGACACCGCGTTGTGCTTGCCGCCGGTCGGTGGGATCGGCGCCGTTCCGCCGCGCGTGTCGCCGTACGGCTCCTTGGCATAGTCGATCGGCGTGGCGACGTGGTTGCCCGCGGGTGACACCGGGTCGTTGTGCACGCCGAGGCAGCCGGCTGCCTTCTCCGCAGCTGTCGGGACGGCCTGGTAACCGACCTTCTCCTTCGCCTTCTTGCTCCGGTCGTGCAGATAAGCCGGTATGACGGCCGCGGCGATCAGGATGATCGCGACCGCGATCGCCGATCCGGCGAACAGGAAGTTCTTGCGCCGTTCGGTGGCCTTCTGCTGCTTGCGCAGCTCCTCGAGGCGCTGGCGGCGATCGCGGTTGGCACGCCTGGTCTCGTGCTTGCGGCTGGAGCTCTTCGCCACCGAGGTGTCTCCTGGTTCATGGGGCTGCGGACCGGCGAAAGTCTAGGGAACCCGGCTGTGGGGCGGCCTCATCGTCGGCTGGCGAGGCAGACTCGACGTGCCATGACCAGCACCGCCGCGCCCCTCGAGTCACGCTGGCGGCCAGCTGCGCCCGTGTCGATCGGCCTCGCGCTCGCGCCGCTGCAGCGCGGCTCGGGCGACCCGACCCAGAAGCGTGGCCCCGATGGCGCCATCTGGCGCACGGCGCAGACGCCCGCCGGCCCGGGCACGCTCCGGCTCGCGAGCGCCGGCGGCGAGATCGACGCGGCGGCCTGGGGCCCCGGGGCCGACTGGCTGCTCGCCTCGGTGCCCGCGCTGCTGGGCGGAAACGACGACCCGAGCGGCTTTCGTCCCCAGCATCCGGTGATCGTGGCGACGGCGCGCCGGCTGCCGCATTTACGGCTCGGCGCGGCCGGGGTGGTCTTCGAGCTCGTGATCCCGAGCGTGCTCGAGCAGCGCGTCACCGGCCGCGAGGCCTGGCGGTCGTGGCGCGAGCTGTTGTGGCGCTTCGGCCAGCCAGCACCGGGGCCGGCCCCCCGCGGGCTGCGCGTCGTCCCGCCGGCGGCGGTGTGGCGTCGCATCCCGTCCTGGGAGTGGCACCGCGCGGGCGTGGATCCGGGCCGGGCGAAGACGGTGCTCGCCGCGGCGACCGTTGCGCACCGGTTGGACGAGTCGCTGGCCCTGCCCCGCGACGAGAGGCTGCGCCGACTCCGCGCCATCCCGGGCATCGGCGAGTGGACGGCGGCGGAAATCGCCCAGCGTTCGTGGGGCGACTCCGACGCCGTGTCGGTTGGCGACTTTCACCTGCCGGACCTGGTGGGCTGGGCGCTGGCGGGCCGACCGGTCGACGACGACGGGATGCTCGAGCTCCTGTCGTGTTACCCCGGCCACCGGCATCGCGCGGTGCGGCTGGTCGAGCTGTCCGACGTGACGAAGCCCCGGTTCGGCCCGCGCATGCCGGTCGGCGACATCCGCAGTTTCTGATTCAGCGGTCGAGGGTGAACTCGCTCGCGGCGCGGGGCGGACGCGGCACGGGCGCGTCGATGGGCCGGCCGATGGCGACGGCGCCCATCGGGTCCCAGTCGGCAGGAAGGTCGAGCACCTGGCGCACGACCGGCTTGCAGAACATCGTGCTCGACACCCATGCGCTGCCCCAGCCATCGGCTGCGAGCGTCACGAGAAGGTTCTCGACGGCAGCGCCCATCGCGACGAGGAACATCTCGCGTTCTGCTGTTGACCGTCGGACGTCGGGATAGTCGTGCGCACCATTGGTGGTGACCAGGCACGGAACCACGACCAGCGGGGCATCGCGCAAGACGTCACCGCGTTTCGTCCGCCGCGTGATCTGCTCTTCGGTGAAGCCATCGTTGCGAAGGTCAGCAACCCACGAATCGAGCATCGCGTCGAGCAGTTCCTTGATGCGGTCAGCAACGATGAGGAATCGCCAGGGCGTCGTGTGGTGCGGTGCGGGCGCGGTGATCGCTGCAGAGATAGCGCGCGTCACGGCGGTCAGGTCAACCGGCTGATTCGCAAACCGCCGAACCGTACGACGTCCCAGCACGGCTTGGCGTTGCGCTTCCGCAGTGCCGAGCCGGAACATGTCCTCACTCGCGGGACGAACCAGCGCGCGTGCGCCATGAGCATCCGGATCGACGTCATACGTCAGTCCGCGCACGACCGCAATCGGTCGCCCGCCGAGCTTGCCCTTCACCAGTTCACCGGCAGCGGCGAGTTCATCGGCGACTGCTGTGACTGTCATCTCCAGCGTGTGTCCGTGCGCGTCAACGCGTCCACGGTGGTCGTCGAGCACGGAGATGCCGGCGGCACCGATCGCGACGTCCGTCAAGCCGTTGCGCCACGGTCGTCCGAAGGTGTCGGTGATGAGGACGGCGACGGTGACGCCGAGCCGTCGACGCAGTCCGGCGCGGATGCGACCGGCCGATCGGTCCGGATCCTCCGGCAATAAGGCGACTGTTCCGTCCGGGACGTTGGACGCGTCGACACCCGCGGCGGCGAGCACGAAGCCGTGGCGCGTCTCGACAATCTTTGTGTCACCGCGGGAGGCGACCAACCGCACCGACTCGGCGTCGATTGCCGCCTCGCGCTCCCCGGACACGACTCGGCCCTCGGCCTTGCTCACCACCTTGCTGGTGATGACGACGATGTCGCCGTCAACCAGCTCCGGTTCTGTGGCGGCGATGAGTGCAGCGAGGTCATCGCCTTCGCGCACTTCGCCGATGTCGCCGATCGCCCAGATCTCCAGTCGGTCGGCGCCAGCCGTCATACGTCCTCTATCGCGAGATCGAGTGCGGCCCGCGCCATGTCGACGGTCGCGTCGAGGTCGGTCATGAGCAACGGCACGGCGATAGCTAGCAGACCTTCTTCGGTGAGCTGTTCCGCCGCATCCTTGTCGGACTCGTCAACGAGCCAGCCATCGAGCAGGCCGCCCTCCTCGCGGCTGCCGTAATGCTGCGCGACCGCATAGGCACTTGTCTCGACACCGATCGCGGCGAGGCAGGCGTCGGCCATGCCGCGCACCGGCGCATTGCCGATGATCGGCGACAACCCGATGACCGGAGCGTCCGCAGCGCGAACGGCATCGGCAATGCCCGGCACCGACAGGATCGTGCCGATGCTCACCACCGGGTTGCTCGGAGGCAGGAGGACGACATCAGCGGTCGCAATCGCGTCCACGACGCCCGGCGCCGGAACCGCTGACGCAGCCCCGGTCAGCTCGATCCGCCTCGCCGCTGTGGCCGCGTGCAGCCGGATCCACCACTCCTGAAAGTGCATCGTCTCGCCGTCGACGAGGGTCACGTGCGTCTCGACCGGCTGGTCGGTCATTGGCAAGAGCTCGACACCCGGTTCCCAGCGAAAGCACAACCGCCGCGTCACTTCTGACAGCGGCACTCCGTCGCGCAGCCATTGTGTGCGCAGCAAATGCGTGGCGATGTCCAGGTCGCCGAGGCCGAACCAACCCGTGGGGTCGGCGGCGACGACGGTCTCCGCATATTCGTTGAGCTCGTCACGCACGCGGAACGTTTCGCCCTCCCGACCCCAACCGCGCTCGCCCGAGATTCCGCCGCCGAGCGTGTACATGACGGTGTCGAGGTCGGGGCAGACGCGCAGTCCCCACATGGTCACGTCGTCGCCCGTGTTGCCGATGACGGTGATGTCATGGCCGAGCTCGCGCAGCCCGAGCAGGAAACTCGCGCCCCCGACGCCGCCGGCCAACACCGTGATCCGCACGCCGCCATCGTCGCAACGTAAGGTCGACCGCATGAGCGCGCCCCCGGCGACAGCGATTCGGCGTGCTCTCGCGCGGGCCGATGCCGGCAAGACTCTCGACGCGACCGAGGCCGAAGTCCTGCTGCACGCACGCGGCGACGACCTCCTGCAGCTCTGCGCAATTGCGGGTCGCCTCCGTGACGCGGGTCTTGCCGCGGTGGGCCGACCGGGCACAGTGACCTACAGCCGCAAAGTGTTCATCCCGCTCACCCGGCTCTGTCGCGACCGCTGCCATTACTGCACGTTTGCGACCACACCGGGCAAGCTGGCTGCGCCATACCTGTCCCTGGACGCGGTTCTCGACATCGCGCGCAAGGGTGCCGAGCAGGGTTGCAAGGAGGCGCTGTTCACTCTTGGCGACCGTCCGGAGGAACGCTGGCCGCAAGCCGCGGAGTGGCTAGACGCCGCGGGCTATGGCAGCACGCTCGACTACGTCCGGGCATGCGCGATCGCTGTGCTCGAGGAGACCGGGCTGCTCTCGCATCTCAACCCGGGCGTCATGTCCTGGGAGGAGATTCAGCGACTCAAACCGGTCGCCCCGTCGATGGGCATGATGCTCGAGACGACGGCTGACATCCCGGCGCATCGCGGCAGTCCGGACAAGGATCCAACGACGCGGTTGCGGGTCATCGAAGACGCGGGTCGAAGCAACGTCGCGTTCACGACGGGCATCCTCGTCGGCATCGGCGAGACACTCGCGGACCGTGTCGAGTCGTTGTTCGCACTGCGCGCGCTTTCGCGCCAATACCGGCACATCCAAGAAGTGCTGGTGCAGAACTTCCGGGCCAAGCCCGACACCGCAATGCGGCAAAGCCCTGACGCCGACCTCGACGACTACACGGCAACGATCGCGGTCGCACGTGTGTTGCTCGGTCCGTCCGCGCGAGTGCAGGCGCCGCCGAACCTCGTCGACGGCGATGACGTACGCCGGCTCCTCGCCGCTGGGGTCGACGACCTGGGCGGTATTTCGCCGCTGACACCCGACCACGTCAATCCGGAGCGGCCCTGGCCGCATCTCGATGACCTGGCGCGTATGACGGCCGCCGCGGGCTACGTCCTGACCGAACGCCTCACCGCGCATCCGCCGTACCTCGATGAGCCATGGCTCGACCCAAGGCTTCGCCCGCACGTCAACGCGCTGAAGGACGACAACGGGCTTGCGAAACCTGATGCACAACCACGTGGATTGCCGTGGCAGGAGCCCGACGGCGGCTGGGCAAACGCCGGACGCGTCGACCTGCACCTCAGCATTGACACGATCGGCAGGAGCGCGGATCGGCGCAGCGACTTCGACGCGGCGTATGGCGACTGGTCCGCACTGACTGTCAGTGACGAGGCTCGCAACCGGGGGAGCGCGGTCGCGCAGCCGGTGCCAACGCAACGCATGCGGGCTGAGTATGTCGCCGCGCTGCGCGCGGCCGAGCGCGACCTCGAACACATGACGGACGGCGTTGCACTCACGCTTTTTGACGCAGCACCCGGCGCGGAGATCGACGCATTGGCGACACTCGCCGACGACGTTCGCCGCGACACCGTCGGTGACGACGTGACCTACGTCGTCAACCGCAACATCAACTTCACCAATGTCTGTTACACCGGATGCCGGTTCTGCGCGTTCGCGCAGCGTCGTACCGACGCCGACGCTTACACACTCTCGCTCGACGAGATCGGTGTGCGCGCGGACCAAGCAGTTGCCGCGGGTGCTACTGAGGTGTGCATGCAGGGCGGCATCCATCCGGACCTGCCCGGCACCGCTTATTTCGACATCGCGGCTGAAGTGAAGCGGCGGCAGCCGCAGCTGCACATCCACGCGTTCAGCCCGATGGAAGTCGTCAACGGTTCGGCACGCACCGGGTTGTCGATCCACGACTGGCTCGTCCAGGCGCGCGAGTCCGGCGTCGGGTCGTTGCCTGGAACGGCCGCCGAAATCCTCGACGACGAGGTCCGCTGGGTGCTGACCAAGGGCAAGCTGCCGGCGGCGTCATGGGTGGAGGTCATCACCACGGCGCATCGCCTCGGCATCCCGACGACCGCGACGATGATGTATGGCCACGTCGACACACCGGCGCACTGGGTCGGGCATCTGCGCCTGCTCGCCCGCATCCAGGCCGAGACCGGCGGGTTCACGGAGTTCGTGCCGTTGCCGTTCGTGCATCTCAACGCACCGATCTACCTCGCCGGCCTGGCCCGGCCCGGCCCCACCGTGCAGGAGAACCGCGCGGTGCATGCGATGGCCCGGCTCCTCTTGCACGGGCACATCGACAACATCCAGTGCTCATGGGTAAAGCTCGGCGTTGACGGCTCCGCCGCCATGCTCCGCGGCGGCGTCAACGACATCGGCGGCACGCTGATGGAGGAGACGATCAGCCGGATGGCCGGCAGCGAGCACGGCTCGCAGAAGTCGGTCGACGATCTTGTCGCGATGGCAGCCGCGGCAGGTCGTCCGGCGCGACAGCGCACGACCTTGTACGGCGAGGTAAGTGCGGTGGTGTCGGTCCGGGCGTAAGGTCCGCCACGAACTCACTCACAAGAACGGGAGTGTCGGGTGGACGGGGACGCGCGAGAGCCGGCGCTGCTGCGACGGATCGAGGAGCTGGTTGCGGCTGCAGCCGCAGACGAGCCCGAACGCCCCGAGGGGCCGATCCTGTCCGCTGCGCTCACCGGGCTGCGCGCCGAGCTCGGCGGCCTGCGCGCCGATCTGGGCTCGATCCGCGCCGAGCTGACGACGATCCGCTCTGGTGTCGACGCGAGCGTCGGCAAGCTGTCCGGCGAGGTGGCCGCCACCAAGTCCGAGGCGGTCGGTCTGGTCGGACGCCAGAACGAGCTTGCGGGCAAGGTCGACGACGCCATCGACATCCTCGCCGAGGTCAAGGCGGTGTTGCCTGCGCTGCGGTCGATGAGCGACGCACTGCCCGGCGGCGGTCAGTTCGAGACCGCGCTCAGCCGGGTCGAGGACACCGTCACGGCCCGCGTCGACACCGCAACCGCCGATCTGCGGCGAACGCTGGCGTCCGGACTGACGACCGCATCCGCCGGCAGTCGCGCTGCTGAGGCCGCGTCGCAGGAGGCCCGGTCCGCTCTCGAGGAACGGCTCGCCGCGGTCGAGGACACCCTCGACGGCTTGGCCGAGCGGCTCGAAGCGCTGACGCGCGACAGCATCTCGTCGGCGACCGAGCGCATCGCCCAGGTCGAGTCGCGCGTTGTCGCGCTCACCGACAGGACGCTCGCAGAGCAGGCAGATGCGCACAACGAGTGGGCCGAGAGTGTGCGCGGAGCGCTGACCGACCTTGCGCAGGCCGTCGACCGCAATCTCGCCGCGCTGAGCACGTCGCTGAGTGAGGCCATGAGCCGCGGCCATTACGCCGACGACGAAAGAATCGGGCAGATCGTGTCGGAGATGCGGTCGACAGTCGACGAAGCCGTCGTCGGAATCGAAGACACGCTTGCCCAACATCGAGCCGCAAGCGCTGCCGACGTCGGGTCAGTGCGCGGTTTCCTCGAGACGGCGCACACGTCGAACGAGGGTCGCCTCGAGGACGTGCGCAACACACTCGCGGGCGGACTGACCGAAGCCCGCGCAGGACTTGTCGACGAGCTGCAAGGCACACTGTCGGCGCTCGAGGCAGCGAACAACTCCTCTCGGCAACTCATCGACGACGAGATCGCAAGCCTGCGCACAGATCTTGCGGACGCACTCGAAGAAGTGCGTGATCGCATCGCCACCGGCCTGGACCGTTCCACCGACTCGATCAGCGGCTCGCTTGCGGAGCAACGCTCCGCCTTCGACGAGGTCGTGCGCACGCTGCGGTCAGACGTCCTCGACCGTGTCGAGGAAGCGCGCGGCGAAACCCTTGCCGCACTTGGCGACATGCAGAGCGTCGTGGCAACCGCTGGTCGCGCCGGCGAGGACTCCGTCGCTCGATTGCGTGATCTCGAGCAGACCTCGGACGAGTTGTCGTCGATCGTGAGGCAGTTGCACAGCGACTGGTCCGCCAAGTCCGACGAAGCAGTTGCGGCGGCCCGGAAGTCCGCGGAAGCGGTGCTCGACGAGGTTCGCCAGCGAGTGGAGTCGAGCCTCGCTGACGTCCGCGGTGCACTGGACGGACAAGCCGCGAGCATCCGCGAGAACCGCGAGGTGCTCGCCGCCGGAACCGAACGTCTCGTCACGGCCGGACAGGCCTTGCTCGGATACCTCGCCGAACGCGACCGGATCGTCGAAGACGAACGAACACAAAGCTTCCATGAGCTGCTGGACGCATTTGCCGAAGGCCTGTCGGCGAAGGAGCGCCGCTCGGCTGCCAGCCGGCTGAGTGATGCGCTGGAACGTCGTCGCAACGCCAAGGATGCGGACCGCTATCGCAAGCAGCGCGCGGGTCAACCCGCGGTCGACATCCCCACGCCACCGGATGATCTCGCGGCTCTCGCCAAACCGCTCGCTCCCGTGACGGCGGCAGTCAAGTCATCGGCCGCGCCGGCGAAGAAGGCTGCGCCACCAGCAGCGAAGAAGGCCGCGCCGCCCGCAAAGAAGGCTGCGCCGCCCGCAGAGAAGGCAGCCGTATCACCTGCGGCCAAGAAGGCGGCAGATGCGCCGGCAAAGAAGGCTGCCCCCGCGGCCGCCAAGAAGACCGCGAAGAAAGCCGCGGCGCCGACCAAGAAAACCGCGCCCCCGGCGGCAAAGAAGGCCGCAGCCGGACCACCACCGGCGACCGAGCCCGCCAAGGCGGTCGAGCCACCGCTGCCTGCCACGGCGGCTGAGGCAGCCCCGCCTGCCGCCACGGCGGTTGAGCCAGCGCCACCGGCCAAGACCGCGCAGTCAGCGCCTGCCAAGACGGCCGCCAAGAAGGTTGCGCCGGCGGCGAAGAAAGCCACGCCGCCCCCGGCCAAGCCGCCCGCTCTGGAGGGAAGCACCGAGCCGGTCAGCACCCCACCGGCGCCCGCGTCCGGCGGGGCAGACACCCGCGAATCCGCCGATACTGGGCAGTCCGACGCCTCGCAGACCGACCAAATCTGAGAGCAATACCACCGTTCCGCTTGACGGAACGGCTACGACGCGCGTGTAATTTCACTCGTGTTCTTCCCTCTGCCCGGTGCGACCGTGCCGGCCAGGTCACGCGTGCCAGCCACAAAGGAGGCGTCGTGACAGAGCTGAGCTTCGCCCTCGACGACATCGATGACGACGAGTCCGGGCTCCTGCCCTGGCAGGAGGAGGCGCTCTGCGCCCAGACCGACCCGGAGGCCTTCTTCCCGGAAAAGGGCGGATCGACCCGGGAGGCGAAGCGGGTGTGCAGCCGCTGCGACGTTCGTGCCGAATGCCTCGAATACGCCCTCGGCCACGATGAGCGGTTTGGGATCTGGGGCGGCCTTTCCGAGCGTGAACGCCGTCGGCTGAAGCGCCGCGCGGGCTGAGTTCTCGCTAGGCTGCGGACCGCACTCCGCGGGCGGATCTACCCGCGCTCCGCCCTCGGTCAGCCGACCGGCGGGTCCCCGAACCTTGGGTCCTCCTCGCCACCGCATGCCTGCACCCGCCGCACGTTCCTCACCCGGCCACCTCGTCACCGCGGTGCTTGTCAGTCACGACGGCGCCCAGTGGCTGCCTCAGACGCTCTCCGCGCTCCACGCTCAAACGCGGCCGCCGGAGCGCGTCGTCGCCGTCGACACCGGCAGCCAAGACGAGTCACCCGCACTTCTCGCCGACGCTCTCGGTGCTCCGGCCGTCGTGTCACTGCCGCGCGATGCGGCGTTCGCCACCGCCGTACAGGCCGGGCTGAACGCCTTCGCGGGCGTGCCCGAGCCCCCGGGCGCGCGCGGCCCGGTGACCGACTGGGTCTGGATCCTCCACGACGACGCGGCCCCGGAGCCGGACGCGCTCGCGCGCTTGCTGGCCGTCGCCGAGGAGTCGCCGTCACTTGCGGCCATCGCACCCAAGGTCCACAGCTGGGACGGCCGCCGCCTCACCGAGGTGGGGCTGACCGTCGACAGCTCGGGTCGGGTGCATACCGGACTCGAACCACGTGAGGTCGACCAGGGGCAACACGACGATGTCGGCGAAGTGCTTGCGGCGGGCACCGCGGGACTCCTGGTCAGGCGCCAGATCTGGGACGCACTCGGCGGCTTGGACCCCCAGTGGTCCCTGTTCGCCGACGACGTTGACTTCGGCTGGCGTCTGAACGCGGCCGGAGAACGCGTGCGGATCGCCCCCTCGGCGGTCCTGCGGCACGCCGGCGCACTCACGGCCGGAAAGCGCAAGGCCGATGCGGTCGATGGACGGCCGGGTGCGGCTGCGCGCCGCCACGGGATGCAGGTCGTGCTGGCAAACACGTCCGCGCTGTTCGTCCCGCTGCTAGCCCTCCGCTATGCCGTCGAGTGCTTGCTCCGCGCGGTCGCGCTGTTGCTGCTTGCGCGCCGCCCTGGCGCGGCGCTCGACGAGGTCGCGGCCCTCGGCGGCCTTCTGGCACGCCCACAGGTCGTCGTCCAAGCCCGGCGCCGCCGCCGTGGGCGGCTGGCCTCCCACGCCGACGTTCGCCCGCTGTTGGCAAAGCCGGCGATGCGCTGGCGCTTGTTCGGCGATCGCCTGGCCGAAGCGTTCCGGGGGCGCGAAGCCGCGGAGCAGCGTTCTCGACGACGCGCCCCGGTTGAGACGCGGGTCGTCGAGAGCGGACCGGTCGCCGCCGAGGCTGAGTCGCTGGATCTCGAAGCAGGCGCTGTCCTGCGCTTTCTCCGTCGTCCCGGCGTTCTGCTGGCCGCGGTTCTGACGGTTCTCGGCCTCGTCGCCGCCCGCGGCGTAATCGGTGGCGACCTGCACGGCGGTCGGCTTCTGCCCGCGCCCGCTGGTGCGGACGACCTGTGGTCGACATACGTGCACAGCTGGCATGCCGTCGGCCTCGGTTCGACCCATGTCGCCCCGACCGCGTTGGCGGTGCTGGCCCTGCTGTCCTCGCTACTGCTCGGCAAAGCATGGCTCGCGGTGTCGGTCCTCATGCTCGGCGCCGTACCGCTCGCCGGGCTCTCCGCCTACGTCGCGAGCGCCCCGCTGACCCGCTCGCCCTGGCTTCGCGTCTGGGCCGCTGCGCTGTGGGCTTTCGCGCCGGCGACGACGGGGGCGATCGCCGGAGGCCGGCTCGATGTCGTCGTCACGGTGATCCTGTTGCCGGTGCTGGCCCGCGCCGTTGCGTCAGTGCTCCGCAGTCCAAGGGGTCGCGCGGACACGGACCTCTACCGTCCGGTCGGGACGGGGCTGCTGCTCGGCGTCGCCGCGGCGTTCAGCCCCGTGCTGTGGCCGATCGTCGCGATCGTGTCGCTCGTCGTGGTCGCGGCCCGACGCAGCGCGTGGCGGTCCGGCCTCCGCAACGTCCTCGTCATGGTCGTGGTCGCATTCGTCGTCCTCCTCCCATGGGCGTTCACGGTGATCGCACATCCGCGCCTGCTCGTCGCCGGGCTGGGTCTGCCGGAGACTGTCGGCTCGCGACACCCGCTCGGGCCCGCCGACCTGCTGCTGATGCGCCCCGGAGGCCCGGGTCTGCCGCCGTTGTGGGTGACGGCACCACTGCTTCTGGCCGCGATGATCGGTCTGCTCCGCTCCCGGCGCCGCGTGGCCGCGCAAGTTGGCGCTGGCATCTTCGTCCTGGCCACGGCTGCCACGCTGGTCGTGTCTCATCAATCGGGGGCTGTGCCGGGCTCTCCCACGGTGCGTTACTGGACTGGTACGACGGCCGCTGTGGCGGCGCTCGGACTCATGACCGCCGCGCTGGTCGGAGCCGACCAGGCTCGATCGTCGTTGCGCCGCTTCGCCTTCGGATGGCGGCAAGCGATCGGGGTCGTCATCGGGCTGGGCGTCGCGGCGGGGACCATCACGGCCGTCGGTGCGTTCCTCGTCCGGGGCGCCGACGACCCGCTGACCGGACACGACGCGGCGGTGCTGCCCGTGTTCGCGGCAGCGGAAGTCGGACGTCCCACGTCACCGCGCCTCGTCGTACTGTCCGGACCAACCACGTCGGGCGGCCCGGACGGCTACGCCCTCGTGCGGACGTCCGACGGTTGGCAGCTCGGCGACGCCGACGTCGACCCGGCCGGCGGAGGGGCAAGCCGTCACCTCACCGCGGCGATCCGCGATGCAGCCGCAGGCCAGGCCACTGCTGTGCCGACGTTGGCGGAGTTCGGCGTCAGCATGCTCGTCGTCCGTGACTCCGGCGTCGACGACATGTCCCGGCTCGCTGACGTCGACGGACTCGACCGCGTCCCGACCAGCCGTGCGGTCGTGTGGCGCAACCAGGTTCCGGCCGGAGAGCTCATCGTGTTGCCACCCAAGGCCGCGGCCGCCGTCAGCGCCGGTGCCGACCTACCCGCGGACGCCAAGCCGGAGCCGCTGGCCGCACAGTTCGGCGCCTCGCATGCCACGGTGCGACCCGGTGGTGAGGGGCGGCTGCTCGTTCTCGCCGAACCCGCTAATTCGAGCTGGCACGCCACCCTCGACGGCAAGACGCTGCCGACGACGACGGCATACGGCTGGGCGCAGGCCTGGCGGTTGCCCTCCGACGGCGGCCGCCTTGCCGTCGGCCGCAGCGGGGACCACCGAGGCTGGTGGCTCGTCGTCCAGCTCGTCCTCGTCCTCGTCGCGGGCATCCTGGCGCTGCCCGTGCGTAGCCGCCGCGAGACCGGAGTCGGTCGATGAACCGGGCGCTGCGCGGACCGGCCGTCTTCGTGATCGCGCTGATCGCGCTCGGTGTCGTCGCCGGGACGGTCCACCCCGCGTCCCGTCTGAAGCCCCGACCGACCGCCGAAGCGCTACCGGTGTCCGACAGCCAGCTGGTCTGCCCGGACACGACCGGTGAGTCCGACGGTGCGACCACGGTGACCGTCGCGAACACCTCCGCTCAGCTGCCCAGCGCGAAGACGGCCTCCGTCCGGAGGACGACAACGCTGATGTCCGGGTCGAAGGCGAAGACCGTGACCTTGCCCGATCGTCCGGTCAGCCGCGTCGCGACGTCCGACGTGGGCCAGGCGCTGGCCATCACCAACACCGGCGCCGGCGCGGGCGCGGTAGCCGCCGACCAGAACAGGCTGATCCCCCGCGGCCTGTTCCGCGCCCTGCTGTCTGCGCCCTGTTTGGCGCCCGGTACGGACTGGTGGATCACCGGCACGGACGGTCGGGTCGGCTATTCCGACCGGCTCGTCATCGCCAACCCTGGTACGACGATCGCCAACATCACCGTCACCGCCTGGAGCGACAAGGGCGAGCTCGAGCCGCCGAAACTGCAGTCCTACTCAGTCGTCCCAGGCACCGCGAACGTGCTGCCGGTGTCGCAGTTCGCTCCCAACGCGGGCTCCGTCACGTTGCGGGTGCACGCCAACAGCGGACGCATCGTCAGCGAGGTCCTCGACCGGCGCATCTCCGGGATCAGCCCGGTCGGCTCCGACTGGATCCCGCCGACCCAACCACCGGCCCGCGACCTCGTCATACCCGGCTATCTCGGCGGCCGCGGCGCCCGCCGACTCGTCATCACCGCGCCGGGCACCAGCGACGCCACCGTGCAGCTGCGGCTCGCCACGACCCGTGGCAACTTCGCTCCGGCCGGACACCAGACGGTCGTCGTGCCCGCCGACCATACAGTCGAGCTCGACATCGGCTCGAGTCTCGGCGGCGTGCCGGGTGCCGTCGTCTTGCACAGCGACCAGGACGTCGTCGCCTCGGGTTGGAGCTGGGCGGCGACCACGAGCGCCAAGGACCATCCCGACCTGCAATGGCAGCCGGCTGCTCTTCCGGTGACGCGCCCGGCAGCGCTGCCGGACAACGCTCCACCCTTCGACTCGACTCTTCGCCTCTATGTCACTGCGCCGGAGGCTGGCGCGCGGTTGCGGGTGACGCCGACGAGCGGTGCAGCGAAGATCTTGTCGATTCCGGCGGGGCGCACCGTCGCGTGGGATCCCGGCAACGCCTTCGGCAAGGACGCGTACGGCCCGCTGGTGTTCACTTCGGCCGGGGGCGGGCCCGTGTACGTATCCCGCTCGCTGTTCGCGTATGGCGCACACGGACCGCTCGTCACCTCCGAGCAGCCGACCCCGTTGCCGGCCTCGGTCCTGTTGCCGGCAGTGGAGCCGGATCCCCGCGCCGGCGTCCCCTGATCGGTCAGTCGAGCGGGTCGCTGTAGCCGGGATCGACCGTGTCAGGGTCGAGCCCCAGGAAGTGCGCGACTTCCTCGACGACGATGTCGTGAATCATGTCCTCGAGGTCGTCGCGATCAAGCGCCCGCAGCTCGAGTGGCCGTCGATAGAGCACCACACGCGCCGGCTCACCGCCGCCCGCCGGGAGCAGCCGGGCGAGCGGCACCCCGGCGGACTGGATCTCGTCCTCGACCGGCATCTCGAGGTCGACCGGCGGCACCTCCTCGACGGCGAAATCGAGGGTGCGCATCTCATTGCGCCAGCGCGCCTCCACGTGCTCGACCGCGTCCAGAACGATGTTGTCGAAGCGCTCCGACGGCGACTCGGTCAGCGGGACGTGGCGGGGTGCCAGCGGCCCGCGCGGTCCGCGGCCCCGACGGTCGCGGCGGCGACGCGCCCGGTCGGTCGTCACGACCGAAGAGTAGTGACGGGGCAGCACTTGTCGTACCTAGACGGCGTGGACTGTTGGTCGCAAGCCCGCAGGAAGGTACCTTCGCCGCCGTGAGCCCTCTGCGCCGCTGCTCGCGGACGGCCTGCGGACGTCCCGCGGTCGCGACGCTCACCTACGTCTATGCCGACTCCACTGCGGTGGTCGGTCCGCTGGCCACGTACGCCGAGCCGCACTCCTACGACCTGTGCGAGGAGCACGCCGCGCGGCTTACCGCCCCGCGCGGCTGGGAGGTCGTCCGGCTCGACGGCGACGCGACGGTCGCCGTACCCAACCAGGACGACCTCGAGGCGCTTGCCAACGCGGTGCGAGAGGCTGCCCGCCCAAGCGCGCAACCCCCAGCGGATCCCCACAAGGCCGTCGAGACCGGCAGGCGCGGACATCTCCGCGTTCTGCGTCCTCCGTCCTGAAAGATCCTGATCCGGTCGTTCTGTCCGCTCCGTACCCGTTCTCAAGCCAGCCGGGTCGCGCGCCGACACACCACAGGTCCCGCCGCCCACCGGGGAGAGCTGATGTCGACGATTCCTGCGCAGCGCCTGAGCGCCCTGCGTCCCGCCTCACTGACCCAGGCCGGCACCCGGCCGTCGGGGAGCTGCCCCGAATGCGGCAGTGATCGCGTCACCGCGTTGACGATGACGCTGACCGACGGCACACCCGTCGACTTCGCGTCCTGCCACGAGTGCGAGCACCGGCACTGGACCCACGAGGGCCAGATGCTCGCGTTCGCCGACGTGATCAACAGGGCGACCAAGCAACGCGCTTCCTAACCCGCGCAATAGTCTCGGGGCGTGGCTGACCTCGCGTCGATCGTCAAGGCTTACGACATTCGAGGGGTCGTCCCTGACCAGCTCGATGAGTCCGTTGCACGCGCAGTCGGCGCCGCGTTCGTGCGCTATCTCGGCGCAACGACCATCGTCACCGGTCATGACATGCGCGAGTCCTCGCCCGGCCTAGCGCGCGCCTTCGCCGTAGGCGCGACCAGCCAGGGCGCGGATGTCATCGAGGTGGGTCTGGCGTCGACCGACCTGCTCTACTTCGCGAGCGGCTCACTCGACGCGCCAGGCGCGATGTTCACCGCGAGCCACAACCCGGCGCGTTACAACGGCATCAAGCTCTGCCGGGCGGGCGCGGCCCCGGTCGGCCAGGAGACCGGGCTGCTGGAGATCCGCGACCTCGCTGAGGCGGGCGTTTCTCCGTATGACGGAACCCCGGGATCGATCACGCAGCGCGAGATGCTCGCCGACTATGCGGCATACATGAAGAAGCTCGTCCCGGGCATCGAGTCGATCCGCCGGCTATCGGTCGTCGTGGACGCCGGCAACGGGATGGGTGGGTTGACAGTGCCTGTCGTGTTCGACGGGCTGCCGATCGATCTGACCTCGCTCTACTTCGAGCTCGACGGGTCGTTCCCCAACCATGAGGCCAACCCGATCGAGCCGGCGAACATGCGTGACCTGCAGGCGAAGGTGCGTGAGGTCGGAGCCGATCTCGGGCTGGCCTTCGACGGCGATGCGGATCGGTGCTTCGTCGTCGACGAACGCGGCGAGATCGTCTCGCCGTCAGTGCTCACGGCACTCATCGCCGTACGCGAGCTCGAGCGCGAGCCCGGCGGGATGGTCATTCACAACCTCATCACCTCCCACGCGGTGCCGGAGATCGTGCGTGAGCACGGCGGAACACCGGAGCGCACGCGTGTCGGCCACTCCTTCATCAAGGCGACGATGGCCGAAACCGGTGCGGTGTTCGGTGGTGAGCACTCCGGCCACTTCTACTTCCGCGACTTCTGGCGGGCCGACTCCGGCATGCTCGCGGCCCTGCACACATTGGCGGCGGTCGGGACATCCGACGCACCGCTGTCGGAAGTGCTCGCGCCCTACTCGCGCTACGCCGCGTCGGGTGAGATCAACAGCGAGGTGGACGACCAGTCGGCGCGGATGCAAGCGGTCGAACAGGACTTCGCGGGACGAGAGGGCGCGAACATCGACCATCTCGACGGGCTGACGGTGGAGCTGTCGGACGGTTCGTGGTTCAACGTGCGGCCGTCCAACACCGAACCGTTGCTGCGCCTCAATGTCGAAGGAGCCGACGAGGCCGCGATGGCTCGCCTACGCGACGAAGTTCTCTCGATCGTTCGCGGCTGACCCAGCCCCAGCGCCGATAACCTACGGGCGTGAACCTCGACCCGAGTCTGCTCGAGATCCTCGCGTGCCCGAACTGCCGGTCCGACCTTCGTGTCGACGACGCGGCGAGCGAGCTCGTCTGCACGGGTTGCGGGTACGCCTATCCGGTGCGCGATGACATCCCGGTCCTCCTCATCGACGAGGCGCGCAAGCCCGACGACGCAGGCGCAGCGCCCAACCCTTCGGCGCCGTGACCGTCGACGTCGACGACGACCGGCTCGACGATGTCGAGGCGGTGGCAGCCGCCGATCCGCGGGAGATGCTGCGCGCCGTTGCGACCTCGGCGGCACAAGTGCGGCGCGGCCGGACGGCTGCCGTCGATGCCGGCCTGGACCGGCTGCGCGACGACGAGCGGCCGCGGGCTGTTGTCGTCGCGGGTATGGGCGGCTCAGGCATTGCCGGTGACGTCGTTGCTGCGCTGACCGGTCCGACGGCGCCGGCCCCCTTGGTCGTTCATCGCGCACCCGGGTTGCCCGGCTGGGTCGGTCCGGCGGACGTGGTCATCGCCGTGTCGTGTTCCGGCGCCACTGCCGAGACGTTGGCGGCCACCGACGAAGCCATCCGGCGGGGTGCGCGGCTGGTGGGCGTATGCGCCGCTGACTCGCCACTCGCGCAGCGCTGCCTCGCGGCGCGCGCACCGCAGGTGGTCGTCGTCCCCGAGCTCACGCCGCGGTCATCGCTGTGGGCGCTCACCACACCAGTAGCCGTCGCATGCGCGCGCTTGTCGTTGCTGGACCTCGGCTCTGACGACGCCGTACTGGAGACAGTCGCGCAGCGCTTGGAGGCCATCGCCGAGGCCTGCCGACCCGACCGCGAGTCGTTCGTCAACCCCGCGAAGGCATTGGCGCTCGAGATCTCGGGCTCCCTGCCGATGGCCTGGGGCGCCGGGCAGATGGGGGGCGTCGCGGCGTACCGGCTCGTATGTCAGCTCGCGGAAAACGCGAAGCTGCCGGCGATTTCGGGTGCTCTGCCCGAGGCGCATCACAACCAGGTTGTCGCGCTCGACGGACCGTTGGCTGCGGGGTCGGCGACCGAAGACTTCTTCCGCGACCGAGTCGATGACGATGAGTCCACTCGGTTGCGACTCGTCCTGATCCACGACGACGACGGCTCCGTGACGACCGCTCGAGTCGAGGCGTCGCAAGAGCTCGCCGCGACCCGCGGCGTCCCGGTGAGTCTGTTGCGGTCCGAGGGTGTTCATCCGCTCGAGCGCTTCGCCTCACTCGCCGGTGTCCTCGACTACGCGAGTGTCTATGCCGCGATCGGCCAGGGGATCGACCCGACGCCGGTCGCTCCGATCGACGACCTGAAGAACCGCCTCGCCCAAGTCACCTAGTCTTTCGGTCATGGATTTCAAAGTCGCTGACCTGTCGCTCGCGGAGTTCGGCCGCAAAGAGATCGCTCTTGCCGAGCATGAGATGCCTGGTCTGATGGCTATGCGTGCGGAGTACGGGCCGGCGCAGCCGCTCGCCGGCGCCCGCGTCAGCGGCTCCTTGCACATGACGATCCAGACCGCGGTGCTCATCGAGACGCTTGTTGCGCTCGGGGCCGAGGTGCGGTGGGCGTCGTGCAACATCTTCTCGACCCAGGACCACGCGGCTGCCGCCGTCGTTGTCGGCCCGGACGGCACGCCTGACCACCCCACTGGCGTTCCGGTCTTCGCGTGGAAAGGCGAGACGCTCGACGAGTACTGGTGGTGCACGGAGCAGATGCTCCGCTGGCCCAACGCCGGCCAACAGAGTGGCAACGGTCCCAACATGATCCTCGACGACGGCGGAGACGCGACGCTGCTCGTGCACAAGGGCGTGGAGTTCGAGAAGGCTGGCTCAGTGCCTGACCCCTCGACCACGGACAACGAGGAGTTCGCCGTCATCCTGGGCCTGCTTGCGCGGTCCCTCGCCGAAGACCCGATGCGCTGGACCACCCTCGCCAACGGCATCAAGGGCGTGACGGAAGAGACGACCACCGGCGTGCACCGGCTCTACCAGATGCACTCCCGCGGCGAATTGCTGTTCCCGGCCATCAATGTCAATGACTCCGTCACCAAGTCGAAGTTCGACAACAAGTACGGCTGCCGGCACTCGCTCATCGACGGCATCAACCGGGCCACCGACGTCCTCATCGGCGGCAAGGTTGCGGTGGTCTGCGGCTACGGCGACGTCGGCAAGGGCTGTGCCGAGTCATTGCGCGGACAGGGGGCCCGCGTCATCGTGACGGAGGTCGACCCGATCTGTGCGCTGCAGGCGGCGATGGACGGGTTCCAGGTCACCACGCTGGAAGACGTGCTGGAGACCGCCGACATCTTCGTCACCGCGACCGGCAACTTCAACATCATCAGCGCGGCCCACATGGAGCGGATGAAGCAAGGCGCAATCGTCGGCAACATCGGCCACTTCGACAACGAGATCGACATGGCCGGCCTGACCAAGCTCGCCGGTGTGCAACGTCGCAACATCAAGCCGCAGGTCGACGAGTGGGTTTTCGGGGATGGTCACTCGATTCTCGTGCTCTCCGAGGGCCGGCTGCTCAACCTCGGCAACGCCACCGGTCACCCGTCGTTCGTGATGTCCAACAGCTTCACCAACCAGACCATCGCCCAGGTCGAGCTCTTCACCAAGACCGACGATTACCCGGTCGGCGTCTACGTACTGCCCAAGCACCTGGACGAGAAGGTCGCCCGACTTCACCTCGATGCACTCGGGGCAAAACTGACAACGCTCACCCAGGAGCAGGCCGACTACATCGGTGTGCCGGTCGAAGGTCCCTACAAGTCGGACGGATACCGGTACTAAAGCAAAACCAGTGTCACCATGGATGGCGTGACCAAGGGACGGGTTCTGGTCGTCGACGACGACCCCGCACTCGCAGAGATGCTCGGCATCGTGCTGCGCACCGAGGGCTTCGAACCGTCCTTCGTTGCTGACGGTTCACGAGCACTGAACGCCTTCCGTATGACGAAACCCGACCTGGTGCTGCTCGACCTCATGCTGCCGGGGACGGACGGCATCGACGTCTGCCGGCAGATCCGGGCGGAGAGCGGCACCCCGATCGTCATGCTGACCGCACGCGGCGACACGGTCGACGTCGTCCTCGGGCTCGAGTGCGGCGCCGACGACTACATCATCAAGCCGTTCAAGCCCAAGGAGCTCGTCGCCCGGATGCGGGCCCGGCTTCGCCGCAATGACTCCGGGACCAGCGAGACTCTGCACATCGGTGACGTCACCATCGACGTTGCCGGGCACGTCGTGTCCCGTGACGACGGCCCGATCGCCCTGACGCCCCTGGAGTTCGACCTCCTCGCCGCGCTGGCGCGCAAGCCCGGCCACGTCTTCACGCGCGAGCAGCTGCTCGAACAGGTCTGGGGCTATCGGCACGCGGCCGATACGAGGCTGGTCAACGTTCACGTCCAACGGCTGCGGGCAAAGGTCGAACGCGACCCGGAACACCCCGAGCTGGTCGTCACTGTGCGGGGAGTCGGGTACAAAGCCGGTCCTCCGTGATCTCCTCCCCATGACAAGCCCGCCTCTCTCAATGCCTCGCGACGTCCTGGCGGCGCTCCGCCACCGCTGGCGTGGGTCACTTCAGCTTCGGGTTGCGGCGACGACGCTCGTGCTGTCGGCGGTCGTCACGGCGTTGCTCGGGCTGATCCTGCTGCACCAGATCCGCAACGGTTTGCTGGACGCCAAGGTGCGCTCATCGTTGGCCCAGCTGGACTTCGGCTTGCAGCACGCCGCGGAGCAGTACTCCTCGATGGACCGCACCAATCCGAACGCGGTCCGCTCGACAAGTCTGCAGATCCTGTCCGACCTTTACCGCGGCAGCCAGGTGACGCCATACGGGTTGGTGCTTCAGTCCACCGACCCGAGCGGGGAGTCGGAAACCGTCAGCGTCCAGGCGTCGAGTGTGCCGCCCGCGCTCAGCCATGTCGTCAGCCGGCAAGGCCGGCAGGCCTGGACCTACACGACGATCCTCAACAACGACGGGAGCACCGAGCCGGGTCTGGTGGTCGGCGGTCCGGTGCCGAGCAGCGCGGCCGGCTATGAGCTCTACTATCTCTTCCCACTTTCGCAGGAGCGCCAGACGCTCGCGCTCGTCAAACGCACGATGTGGTTGGCCGGCGGCGCCATCGTGGCGCTCCTGGTCGTCATTACTGTCGTCGTGGCGCGCCAGGTGGTCCGGCCCGTGCGCCAAGCCGCCGCGACCGCCGAACGTCTCGCCGCCGGGCGCTTGCGTGACCGGATGACCGTGCGCGGGGAAGACGACCTCGCGAGCTTGGCGACGTCGTTCAACCGCATGGCCGACACGGTGGAGAGACAGATCTCCCAGTTGCGCGAGCTGTCGCGTGTGCAGCGGCGGTTTGTCGCCGACGTCTCCCACGAGTTGCGCACACCGATCACCACGATTCGCATGGCGGCCGACGTCTTGCACGCGGCCCGCGAGGACCTACCACCGGAGCTCGCACGGTCCGCCGAGCTGTTGCAGGCGCAGCTCGACCGGTTCGAGGCACTGCTCGCCGACCTGCTGGAGATCAGCCGCCACGACGCCGGCGCGGTCGCTCTCGACACCGACACCATCGACCTTCGGACACTTGTCACACGCGTCGCCGACGTCGCGAGCCCGCTCGCCGATCGCGGCCAATGCGACATCATGCTCGACCTGCCGCTAGAGCCGGTCGTCGTCGAGGTTGACCCGAGACGCGTCGACCGGGTGCTGCGCAACCTTGTCGTCAACGCCCTTGAGCACGGTGCCGGACATCCCGTCGAGGTCGCCCTGCGCGGCGGTCCCGGCGGCGTCGCAGTGACCGTCCGAGACCACGGCCCCGGGCTACGGCCGGGCGACGCAGCGTTGGTGTTCGGGCGGTTCTGGCGCGCGGACCCGGCACGGGCGCGTTCGTCCGGCGGCACCGGCCTCGGGCTGTCCATCGCCCTGGAGGACGCGCGCCTGCACGGTGGATGGCTGCAGGCGTGGGGGGAACCCGGCGTGGGATCGGTGTTCCGCCTCACCTTGCCGTGGCGGCCGGGTGACCCCGTTGCCGAACCTCCGCTGCCGCTCGACCCGACGGACCGGACTCCTGCCGATGTCTAGCGTCCGAACTCGCGGTGCGCGGCTCCGCACGGCCCGGCTTGCGGCACTGGTCGGCGTCGCTCTCGCAATCCCCGCGTGCGCGGGAATCCCGGACAGCGGCGTCATACATGTGGGGCGCGCTGTTCCCGCGCCCGGTGGCCTCGGCGACATCGACGTTCGCGTCCTGCCCGCCGCCGCGCAACCGGGCCTGGCGCCAAGCGACGTCTTGCACGGGTTCTTGCGCGCGCTTGTCAGCAGCGATGGCAACTACGACATCGCGCGTACCTATCTGAGCCACCATGCTGCGGCGACGTGGCGTCCGGCGGCAGGGGTGACGACGTACGACGACAGCAGCGTCCAGATCGCTGATGTCGGTGCGTCGGCATCGTCGCGTTCGCTGCAACTCAAAGCGCCGCGCCTCGGTGAGATCGATGAACGTGGCAACTTCGCCCCGGTCGGCGGAACCATGCGGGTGACGTACGGCCTGACGAAGCAGAGCGGCCAGTGGCGCATCGACCGACTCAGCAACGGGGTGCTGCTCTCCGCGCTCGACGTGCAACGCGCCTTCCGTCCGGCCGTCGTCTACTACCTCAACCGCACCGCGACAACTCTTGTGCCAGAACAGGTTTTTCTTCGCCCGGCTCCTGGCGTGACGACCGCGCTGGTCCGTGCGTTGGTTGACGGTCCGGGCGACTGGTTGGCACCGAGCGTCCGCACCGGTTTCCCTTCGGGCACCGTGTTGCTGGGCAATGTGCCGGTCGACCCGACCGGGGTCGCAGAAGTCAACCTGTCGTCGTCGGTCCGACAGGCCACGGCCGCTGAGCTCAACGCTCTGTCGGCACAGCTCGCATGGACGCTTCGGCAAGTGAGTGACGTCAGTGCGGTCCGAATCCTTGTCGAAGGCGCGCCGCTGGCGGTGCCCGAGCAGCCGATCAACCAGCCGGTCAACTCCTGGCCCGCGGTCAACCCGGCGCCGGCTCCTCCCTCACCGATCGCGGCTTACGCCCACGACGGCGGTTGGCGGGTGATCGGCTCGTCCGCAACGCTCGCGTCGGCCGCGGGACTGTCCGATCTCGCAATCTCCTTCGACGGGACGCGCATCGCCGCCCTGTCCGACAACGGGCCATCGATGTCCCTGCTCGTCGGCCGGCGCGGCCAGCAGCTGTCGACGCGAGTGACAGCCCGGTCGCTTGCGACCCCCACCTTCGACGCGACCGGGACGGTCTTTGTCGTGGCTCAGCGATCGGTCGGGCAGGCTGTGGTTGCCGTCCCGACGGATGGTCCGGTGCAGCGGATCGGCACGTCGCCGGAGCTGAGCACACAACCGATCCAGCGACTCGCGCTGTCGCACGACGGTGCTCGCGTCGCTGCCGTCGTAGGCGACAACGGACGCGCCCGGTTGCTGGTCGGACGGGTCGTCGTCGTTCGGGCCGGGTCGCAGACCCGGCTGCGGTTCGAAGGGTTCCGCGACTTACTGCGCGGCGCGGCTGACATCCGCGGCCTCTCGTGGGACGGCGGGGACCAGATCCTCACGACGGTTGCAGTCGCCACCGGTGGGCGCGAGCTGATTGCGGTCGACGTCGACGGCTACGGCACGCGCACGATCCCGACGACGACTATTGCCGGCCAGCCGATCGATGTCGCGGCCGCAACCGACCGACCCATCCTGGTGACCGCAGGCGGCGGGGTATGGCGCAACGACTCGAGCGGCGCGTGGACGCGGCTCGGTAACGGTGATCAACCGGTCTACCCGGGCTGATCACCGTCCACAGTCTGGTCACGCAGTCGGACGCCGTGGCTCTCGACCGACACGCTCGGCGAGATGCGCGCCCTTCTCGATTTGATCCTGCCGACGAGCTGCGCCGGCTGCGGGCGGCCTGTCACGATCGCTTGCCCCGACTGCAGCCGGCCGCTGCTGGCCGAGCCGGCGCTCGCCTGGCCCCGACCGAGTCCGCCCGGGCTGCCGCCACCTTTCGCCGTGGCGGCATACGACGGCTCCGTGCGCCGTTTCCTGCTCGCGTTCAAGGAGGAGGGTGCATTCGCCTTGGCGCGCCCGCTAGGCCGGGCGCTGGCGCGGGCCACCGTCATGGCCATCGGGTCACGCGCCGAAGTCAGGCTGGTACCGGTGCCGTCGTCGCTGCCGGCGCGTCGCGAGCGTGGGGACGACGTCGTCCGCAGGTTGGCGGTCGCGGCGGCACGCGACCTGCGCTCGGTGGGGGTCGATGCGGCAGTGGTCGCCGCGCTGCGGCATACCCGTCGGGTCCGCGACTCCACTGGGCTCACCGCCGTGGAGCGCGCGCAGAACCTTGCCGCCGCCTTCTCGGTTACCTCGCCGGCACGTGTAGCGCGACTGGTCGATCGACCGGTCATCCTCGTCGATGACCTGGTGACGACGGGTGCCACGCTGGCCGAGTGCGCGCTGGCGCTGCGCCGCAGCGGCATCGAGCCCCTGGCGTGCGCCACGATCGCTGCCACCCGCCGGCGCATGTCCGACTAATCCGGTCGGGAGAAACCTCTAGTCCGTGCGGGTCTGCACAACACCCATGGAGGGCACTACCGTTCGACGCAGGTGCCAGGGCAACCGACGGAGGGACCCCGCGTGGACGTCGTCGTCAAGGGCCGGCATACCGAGGTGGGCGACCGGTTGCGGTCACACGCCGAAGGGAAGTTGGCGAAAGTTGCAAAGCTTGACGGAAAAGTCACTCGGATCGATGTGGAGCTGTGTGAGGAGCACAATCCGCGGCAGGCGGACTATCGCTGTCGCGTCGAGCTGACCTGCCTGACCCGCGGCCCAGTAGTCCGGGCCGAGGCCGCGGCCAGCGATCCTTACGCCGCTCTCGACCTGGCGACGGCGAAGCTGGAGGCCCGGCTGCGCCGCGCCGCGGACCGAAGGCGGATCCACCACGGCATCCGCACGCCCGTCTCCGTGGCGGCGGCTACAGCGGCTCTGAGCAGCGCAAATGGCACCTCGACGGCCCAGGCGGAGGACAGCGAGAACGACGGCGGCGAGGATCAACCCTTCGTCGTACGCGAGAAGTCGCACGAGGCGCAGCCCATGACGCTCGACCAGGCGTTGTTCGAGATGGAGCTGGTCGGCCACGACTTCTACCTCTATGTGGACAGCCAGGATGGCCTGCCGAGCGTGGTCTATCGGCGTCGTGGCTATGACTATGGCGTGATCAGACTGGTCACGACGGGTGGCGACGCGACCTAATGCTTTGGTGCGATCGGGGGGGCTTCCGCGCGCAACCGTGCCATCATGGGCCGCAAAGCGGTAGGCGCGTCTAACGGAGGTCATGGTGACCGAGCTGCCCGACGGCGGCATGATGCCGCCCGTTCCTCCGGGCACCGGCGACCCGATTCGGGTGCTTGTGGTCGATGACCACGCCCTGTTCCGTCGCGGACTCGAGATGGTCCTGGAGCAGGAACCCGACATCGATGTCGTGGGTGAGGCCGAGGACGGCGCGGAAGCTGTCCAGAAGGCAGTCGAGACAACTCCGGACATCGTCCTCATGGACGTCCGGATGCCGAAGCGCGGCGGCATCGACGCCTGTACGGCGATCAAGGATGCGGTCCCGTCGACCAAGATCATCATGCTGACGATCAGCGACGAGGAGGCCGACCTCTACGACGCGATCAAGGCCGGGGCGATGGGCTACCTGCTCAAGGAGATCTCCATCGAGGAGGTCGCCTCAGCGATTCGGGCCGTCCATGGCGGTCAGTCGCTGATCTCGCCGTCGATGGCGTCGAAGCTGCTGAGTGAGTTCGCGTCGATGATCAAGCGGGGCGACGAGCGCCAGCAGCTGCCGGCGCCGCGGCTGACCGAGCGCGAGATGGAGGTCCTGCGGCTTGTCGCCAAGGGCCTCAACAACCGCGACATCGCCAAGCAGCTGTTCATCAGCGAGAACACGGTCAAGAACCACATCCGCAACATCCTGGAGAAGCTCCAGCTCCACTCCCGGATGGAAGCCGTGGTCTACGCAGTCCGCGAAAAGCTCCTCGAGATCACGTAGCGCCCTCGAGCTGCCGGCTCGGGACGATTCGTGTGAGCAGGTGCATCGAGCCGGCGACGGCGTAGCCGATCGTCAGCGCAAAGACGACCGTGCCAAGGCCGACGCGGCCGCCGAGTGCCCAGCCGACGACAAGGACCGACAGCTCCATCGACAGCCGGACATAAGCGATCGGTGCATGCAGCCGGCGCGCCAGACCGGTCATCCAGCCGTCGCGCGGTCCCGGTCCTAGCAACGACGTCAGGTAGAAGCCGCTGCCGACCCCGATGGCCGCGATGGCCCCGGCAACTTCGGCCAACCGCCAACCGGCAGCAGTGGGAGTCGGCAACACCCGCAACATCACGTCGATGGCGACGGCGATGAGTACGGCATTGGCGATCGTGCCGAAGCCGGGGCGCTCGCGCAGCGGGATCCAGGCCAGGAGGACGACCAGGCTGATCGCGAACGTCGCCTCGCCGATCGACAGGGACGAATGACGGCTGACGCCTTGCGCCAGCACGGTCCATGGCGTGTTCCCCAGACGGCTCGCCACCAGGAGCGCCTCGCCGGTCCCGAAGAGCCATAGCCCCACCATCAGCACCACGAACGTCGATGGCCGGACGCGCCAGCGACCGTCAGCCGACCACGGCATCCGCGGCACGCTGCGGATCGACCGCGCACGCCAGGGGAGCAGCTGGCGCTCGGTCACGGCCATGCAGCGACCAACCATGCGAACGTCGCGAGTGTTCCGACTGCTTGGATGACTCGCGTGCAGGCTGTGCTCACGAGATCGGACAAGGGCCTGATCGGTGTCGCCGCTCTGCTGATCGCTGTCGCCGCCCTGACCCGGTACGTCGACATCAACTCCGTCCTGGCGTTCGTCGTTGCCGGCATGGCCATCGCGCTGCTGGCGACTCTCGTCGGACGCAGCGTTGACCAGCTGGGCGACCGGCTCGGCGCCGGCGCAACCGGCGTGCTGCAAAGCGCCCTTGGCAACTTGCCCGAGCTCTTTGTCTGCATCTTCGCGTTGCGCGCCGGGCTCATCGAGGTCGTGCAGGCAGCCGTCATCGGCTCGATTCTCGGCAACATCCTGTTGGTTCTAGGGCTGGCTTTTCTCGTCGGCGGTTTGCGCCACGGCACCCAACAGTTCAACAGCGAGCGCGCGCACACGATCAACGCGATGATGCTGCTCGCGGTTGCGGCGATGCTGATCCCTTCGCTGACGCACACGCTGCACACGCCGGCCGCGGCGCACGAACATGCACTGTCCGACGTCGCCGCGGTCGTCCTGCTCATCGTCTTCGTCTGCTCCGTCCCCGCATCCGTGCGTCGATCCTCGGAAGAGCTCGACGCCGGTCGGGAGGCAAGCAACGAGGGGCGTTGGCCCGTTGCCTTGGCCCTGGCCATGCTCGCCATCACCGGCGTGCTCGCGGCGTTCGTCTCCGATTGGTTCGTGCATGCGCTGCAGCCGGCGATCCACACGTTGCACATCAGTGAGACGTTCGCCGGCCTCGTCATCGTCGCCATCGCCGGCAATGCGGTCGAGAACGTCGTCGGCATCCAACTCGCGGCCCGAAACCAGGCGGACTATGCACTGTCCGTCATCCTCAACAGCCCGTTGCAGATCGCGCTCGTTCTCGCGCCGGCCTTGGTGTTGCTGTCGTATGTCGTCGGTGGTGCCGCTTTCACACTCGTTTTCCCACCGGCACTCGTCGCGGTCGTCGTCGCGTCGGTCATCGCCGTGACGTTCGTCATCGCGGATGGCAAGTCGTTCTGGCTCGAGGGCGCAGCGTTGCTCGGGTTGTACGTCGTCATCGCCACGTCGTTCTGGTGGGGCTGACGGCCACCTGCGATCAGTCGCGATCGCCGCGGTCGCCATAGAAGCGTGCGAGCCGGCCACTGCGGCTCACCGCGCGCAACCGCTGCTCCACCTGGTCGCGGGCCGGACGCGGAACGACGAGCATGAGGTCGTCGTTCTCGCGCAACGCGGTGTTGGGAACCGGGACAAGGCCGTGACCGTCGCGGATGACGAACACAAGCGCGGCCTCGGCCGGCAGGTCGAGCTCCCAGACCTCGACCCGATGCAACCGCGACCCGGTCGGGATGCGGACGGTCAACAGATCGGCCTCGATGCGGTCAAGTGGTGCGGCGTCCACGTCGAGGTCCCGGCCTTCGCGCCCCGCGTCGAGGTGTAGGCGCCGCGCGATCGGCGCGATGAGGGGAGCCTGAATCGCGGTGAACAGCGCGACGAGGACGAACACGACGTCGAACACTCGCCTTGCCCCGGCGACGTGCGTCGTCAGCGGGATCGTGGCGAGGACGATCGGCACCGCACCGCGCAGCCCGGCCGCCGACAACAGCGCCTGCTCCCGCCACGAATATCCAAGCGGCGCGGTCGACAGGAACACCGACACTGGTCGCGCAACCAGCAGCAATGCCGCCCCGATGCCGAGCGCCGGCAGGATCGCACCGCCCAAGCGGTCCGGCGTGACGAGCAGGCCGAGCATCACGAACAGCCCGATCTGCGCGAGCCAGGCGACGCCATCGGCAAACCCAAGCGTCGAGCGCCGATGCGGCAACCGTGCGTTTCCCAGCCAGAGCGACGTCAGATAGATCGCGAGGAACCCACTTGCCCCAGCCGCGGCTGCGGCGGCGTATGACGCCAGGGCGCACGTCAGCGTGGCGATGGGATACAGGCCGGTCGCCGGCAGCGCGGCTCGACGCAGCCCGTAGGCGGCTCCCCAACCGACAGCGAGTCCGATCGCGGCGCCGACGCCGAGCTCATAGACCAGCGTCGCGGTGGCGCGACCGAGCCCATGCGGATGGCTGCTCGCCAGCAGCGTGACGACGATGACTGCCGGCGCATCGTTGAGCCCTGACTCGGCTTCCAAGGCCCCCACGAGGCGGCGAGGCAGCCGCAGCAGGCGCAACGTAGCGAACACGGCGGCAGCGTCCGTCGACGACAGCACTGCGCCCGCTATCACCGAGGTGCGCCAGCTCGCGTCGAGCACCAGGTGGGCGGCGACCGAGGTGATGCCGATGCTGGCGGCCACCCCCACCGTGGCCAGGGCCGCCGCTGCGGGCATCGCGGGCCGGATGTCGACCCAGCGGGTGGTGAGGCCACCCTCGGCGAGGATCAGCGCGAGAGCGATCAGGCCGAGGTCCCGGGCAAGGCGCGTGTCGTCGAACGACAGCCCAATGACGTCCTCGCCGAGGATGATGCCGAGCCCGAGGTAGATGAGCAGGCTGGGAACGCCCAGTCGGCTCGACAGCCTGACTCCGGCCACGGCCGCCAGGAGCACGGCCGTGCCGGCGAGCAGCGCTACGTCGACATCGCCGCCCATCTAGGCATTCTGTCTAGAAACTGCGTCGTTTACGTTCGGGCCCGTCGGAGCACCAGGCAGTCCAGCAGCCGCTGGGTGGCTTCGGCGACATCCGCAACGGCTGTGTTGAACGCCTCCGTATTTGCCTCCGACGGCGCGCGCATGCCCGCAATCTTGCGGACGTACTGCAAGGCCGCCGCCTCGACGTCTTCCGGCTGGGCGTCTTCGGTGTAGGGCGGGCGCAGGGTCTTGATGCTCCGGCACATAACCCAACGGTAAGCGGCAACACTCGCACGGCGGCCTACGATGGCGCCGTGGCCGTTCTCGACCGAATCCTGCGCGCCGGCGAAGGCCGGATTCTCCGGAAGCTCTCGGACATCGCCGACCAGGTGAACGCGATCGAGGACGACTTCGTCGCGATGAGCGACGCTGAGCTGCGCGCGCAGACCGAGGAGTTCAAGAAGCGTTACGCCGACGGTGAGTCGCTCGACGACCTCATGTCGGAGGCTTTTGCGACGGTTCGCGAGGCCGCGAAGCGCACCCTGGGTCAGCGCCACTTCGACGTCCAGCTCATGGGTGGCGCGGCGTTGCACCTCGGCAACATCGCTGAGATGAAGACCGGTGAGGGCAAGACACTCACTGGCGTTCTGCCTGCCTACCTCAACGCGCTGTCCGGCAAGGGCGTCCACGTCGTCACGGTCAACGACTACCTCGCCAAGCGCGACGCCGAGTGGATGGGCCGGGTGCACCGCTTCCTCGGCCTCAACGTCGGGGTGATCCTCGCGCAGCTGCCGCCGGCAGAGCGTCGTACGGCATATGGCTGCGACATCACCTACGGGACCAACAACGAGTTCGGCTTCGACTACCTCCGCGACAACATGGCGTGGAGCGCGGAAGAGCTCGTCCAGCGCGGCCACAACTTCGCGGTCGTCGACGAGGTCGACTCGATCCTCATCGACGAGGCGCGGACGCCGCTGATCATCAGTGGTCCCTCAGACCTGAGCCAGAAGTGGTACGTCGAGTTCGCACGCCTCGCGCAACGGCTGACACGTGACGTCGACTACGAGTGCGACGAGGGCAAGCGCACGATGTCGGTTGGCGAGACCGCGATCGAGAAGGTCGAGGACTGGCTCGGCATCGACAACCTCTACGAAGCGGTGAACACGCCGCTCGTCGGCTACCTCAACAACGCGCTCAAGGCCAAGGAGCTGTTCAAGCGCGACAAGGACTACGTCGTCATGAACGGCGAGGTCCTCATCGTCGACGAGTTCACCGGCCGCATCCTGCATGGTCGTCGTTACAACGAAGGTATGCACCAGGCCATCGAGGCCAAAGAAAGCGTCGAGATCAAGCAGGAGAACCAGACCCTCGCGACGATCACGCTGCAGAACTACTTCCGTCTCTACGACAAGCTCGGCGGCATGACCGGCACCGCGGCCACTGAGGCCGCGGAGTTCGACCAGGTCTACAAGCTCGGTGTCGTGCCGATCCCGACCAACAAGGACATGATCCGGCTCGACCAGGCCGACGTGGTCTACAAGACCGAAGAGGCCAAGTGGCAGGCGGTTGTCGAGGACCTGGTCGAGCGGCACGAGAAGGGCCAGCCGGTCCTCGTCGGCACCACGAGCGTCGAGAAGAGTGAGCTGCTCTCCGGCTTGTTGCTGCGCCGCGGCATCCCGCACGAAGTTCTCAACGCGAAGTTCCACGAAAAGGAAGCGCAGATCGTCGCGCAGGCCGGCCGCAGAGGTTCGGTCACCGTGGCGACAAACATGGCCGGTCGTGGCACCGACATCATGCTCGGCGGGAACCCCGAGTTCATGGCCGCTGCCGAGCTGTCCGCACGTGGGCTTTCACCGGTCGAGACACCGGAGGACTACGAGTCGGCGTGGCCGGACGCACTGGCGAAGGCGAAGTCTTCTGTCGCCGCGGAACACGAAGAGGTGGTCGGTCTCGGCGGTCTTTACGTCCTCGGCACCGAACGGCACGAGTCGCGCCGCATCGACAACCAGCTTCGCGGCCGGTCCGGACGACAGGGCGACCCGGGGGAGTCACGCTTCTACTTGTCGCTCGGCGACGACCTCATGCGCTTGTTCAACGCTCACATGGTTGAGGCGATCATGGACCGCCTCAACCTGCCCGAGGACGTCCCGATCGAGTCGAAGATGGTGTCCCGCTCCATCCGCAGCGCGCAGACGCAGATCGAGCAGCAGAACTTCGAGATCCGCAAGAACGTCCTGAAGTACGACGAGGTGCTCAACAAGCAGCGCACCGTCATCTACGAAGAGCGTCGCCGCGTTCTTCTGGGTGAGGACATCCACGAGCAGCTCGTGCACATGATCGAGGACGTCATCAGCGACTACGTCCGCGCCGCGACGAGCGAGGGTTACTCCGAGGACTGGGACCTGGACACGTTGTGGACCGGGTTGAAGCAGCTCTACCCGATCGGCGTCACCGCCGAGGAGCTCGAGGACCGTTCCGGCGGCGGCCTCAACGACGAGTACCTCGTCGAAGAGATCACGCAAGACGCGATGGCTGCCTACAAGCGGCGCGAGGAGGAGCTGGGCAGCGAGGTGCTGCGTGAGCTCGAACGTCGAGTGATCCTCTCCGTGCTCGACCGCAAGTGGCGCGAGCACCTCTACGAGATGGACTACTTGCAGGAAGGCATCGGCCTGCGCGGCTACGGCCAGCGCGACCCGCTCGTCGAATACCAACGCGAAGCGTTCGACATGTTCGGCGCGATGATGGAGGGCATCAAGGAAGAGTCGGTCGGCTTCCTGTTCAACCTCGAAGTCCAGACCGAAGAAGAGCCGCCGCCCGCGCCGGCCATGACGTTGGCAGCGGAGCCCGAGTTCGCGGCGCACGAGCAACCGTCGATCGGCGTGCAGGGTGAACCCGTGCCGTCGGAGGCGCCGGCGTCGTTCACCGAAACGGTTGAGCGCCAACAGCCTGAGGCTCCGGAGCCCCAGACGGAACGCGAACGCGTTGCGGGTGTACTCGGTCAGGTGCTCGGACAGCCCAACCGCCCCGCGGGCTTGCAATACTCCGCGCCGACGGTTGACGGTGATGGCGGTGTTCAGCGCTCGTCATCCCCGGCGACTCGGTCCGACGGATCGACCGGCACCGGGAGCGTCGGGGAAGTCTCGCGCAACGCGCCCTGTCCTTGCGGCAGCGGTCGTAAGTACAAGCGCTGCCACGGAGCGCCCGGCCGCTAAGTCAGCGAGCCGATGCTCGCGTAGCGATCGCTCCGCCAGCGGCGTTCTCGTCGGCTTGCTGGCGAGGCGAGCTAGCCGAGCTCGAGGGCGGTGCATCGCCACACGGCGCCGCGGGCCTCGAACCGGAGCGCGATCGCCCGCCGACGTACGCCGGTGTCGACCGCGATGCACGACTCGACGACGCCCGTGCGCGGTGAGCTCACGTGCACTGACCGCACCCGAGGCCGACAGGTGAGCGCACCGCCGCGGGACACGGCGAGGCGGCCAGTCCACCGCTCGAGCTTGCGCAAGACCTCGAACGTTGCGAACGAACTCAGCTGCCCGACGGCCCGGACGCCGACGAGCACCTCGACGACTGCCTGACCGAAGCGCGCCCCCCATTCGCGCGGGTCGGGCAGTCCGTCGGCCACTACGTGGTCGTCGCCGACCGGATCCGCCGGCGGGACGAGCCGCAGCGGCAGCGCATCCGGTGGCGCCGGGAAAGCCAGCGCCAACGATCCCGCGACCATCGGGACGCATTCGCGTTCGTCGTCGTACGGCGGGTCGATCGGCGGAACCGGCAACAGCCGGAGTCGGGGCGGAGCACTGGCATGGTCTGCGGACATCAAGGCCTCCGGGAGCGAGAGCCCGGCGTGCGCAGCCGCTGGCCGGGACGGATGAGATTGGGATCCGGCCCGATGAGAGCGCGGTTGCGGCGCCACCACCGAGGCCAGTCCGTTGCCACCCGCGCCGAGGTTGGGCGCGCGAGCGTCCGAGCGGTGATGAGCCACAGGCTGTCGCCGGATCGCACGAGCACATGCGTCGCGAGCGGCGATCTGTCGAGGCCGCCGGCCGACCAGTCGAGCGAGGGCACCGGGGGTCGCGGATGGGGACTCGCTGCGACGGCGACGCCGCCGACCATGACGCCGACGGTGACGACGGCCACAGCCGCCGCCCACGCCCGGCTTCGGGCACGGGCCCACGAGCAGGCCAGGTAGCCCGCGACAGCCACGGCTATCCACGTGGCCGCCGCCACGATCAGTGCGTCCGGTTGACCGGTCATCGACCCTCCCGTCGGCGAGGTGGGCCGTACTCAACCGTTGAACGTGTTTGATGTCAATAGCCTACGTTTGCCTGTGTTTACATGTGTTCGTGTGGCATGGCACACTGCCGCGGTGCGCTGGGAGGAGCTGTACGACGCCGCGGCGGAGGCCGAGTTCGCCGGTGAGGTCGCCGACCGGACCCGGCGAGAACGGGCGCTGGTGCCGCTGGCCGACCGCCTGCGCGCCTCGACCGAGCCCGTGACGGTTGGCATCGCCCCGCAGACCGCGATCACGGGTGCGGTGTGCGCCGTAGGGGCCGACTGGATCCTGTTGACCGACGACCGCGGTGAAGTGATCGTCCGTACCGGCGCGATCCTCTGGGTGCGCGGGCTGCCACCGGAGGCACGCGCAGAGACGTCGGCGGTCGCCGCCCGGCTCGACTTCGGTTACGCGCTGCGCGTCCTCGCGCGCGACCGCGCCGCCGCCGTCGTGCAGCTGGTCGATGGGACGACGCTGACCGGCACCATCGACCGGGTCGGGCGCGACGCCTTCGACCTCGCCGAGCACGCGGCCGACGAACCTCGGCGGTCCGGGCTGGTGCGCTCAGCGCGCGTCGTGGCGTTCGCCGCCGTGACGTCGGTCCGGCGAACTTAGCCGGCTACTCGAGCTCCTCGGCCGGGACCTCGTCGTCACTGCGGCCGTACGGGTGCGCTTCGACAAACGCGCGCGTCTCGTCGTACGCCCGCTGGATGTAAGCCTCGAGCTGCGCCAACTCCACCCGCCACTGGCCGCGACCGCCCACCTTGATCGCCGGCAGGCTTCCATTGCGCACCAGCGCATAGGCCTGCGCGGCCGAGATGTTCAAGATCTCGGCCACATCAGTGAGCTGGAGAAACCGCGGGGTTCCGCCAGCAGGGCGCTCTGCGGACATCCTCAGCAGTCTTCACCATGTCCCGCGTCGGCGATGTCGCGCCTGTGGACGATGGGCGCGCAATTGCGCGAGTTGGTGCACGATGACCCCCATTCGCCGATGTTCGAGGGGGTTCGGTGACTGACGTCGTCTCGCCGCGGGCGGCTCGCCTTGCTGCGCCGCGGTGGCTTGATGCTCGGCTGGCGCTGGGTGTGCTGCTGGTGGCTCTGTCCATCATCGCGGGCGCCCGCGTTTTCACCGCGGCCGACAACACGACCGCGGTCTATGTCGCCACGCATGACCTCGTCCCCGGTCAGCACCTGACCGCCGACGACGTCGCCGTCAACCACGTCCGGTTGTCCAGTCAGGCCGGTCTTTATGTTGGCGCGAGCGCCCTGCCGCCCGTCGGTTACGTCGTCACCCGGTTCGTCGGAGCGCATGAACTTCTGCCGGTCGCGGCACTCGGCGCCGCCGGCGCCGAGGCGCACAGCAGGCTCGTGACCGTGCCGGTGCAACCGGGGCATCTCGCTGAGGACCTCGCGCGCGGCGACCTCGTCGACATCTACCTCACGCCGAAGGCCGGCTCCGGCGACGTCGTGCCGGCACCGACGCTCGTGCTGGCGGGGGTGCCGGTCGAGGTGCGCTCGGGCGGCACGCGGACGTTCTCTGCGAGCAGCGCGTTCTCGGTGTTGCTCGCCGTCCCGGTCGACAAGGTGGCTGCCGTCGTCCATGCCGTCGAGAGCGGCACCATCGACCTCGTGACGGTGCCGCATGCGGAGGCGGGCGCGGCGCCGGTGCCGGCGACCGAGACGCCGTGAGCGTCCCCGTCCTCACGGCTGTCGCCGAGCCCGCACGGGAAGCCGCGCTCGTCGCGAACCTCGACGGCAACGGTCACGGCATCCAGGTCGTACGACGCTGCGTCGACCTTGCGGATCTCGTTGCCACCGCTGCTGCCGGGCTGGCGCGCGCGGCCATCGTGTCCGCCGACCTGCGCCGACTCGACGGCGATGCGTTGACCCGGCTGGCAGTTGCCGGGGTCGCGGTGGTCGGCCTCGTGCCACCGGGCGACGAGTCGGCGGAGCGGCGGCTGCGCAGCCTCGGTGTCAGTCACGTGGTCGGGGCGGACGCGCCCGCGTCGGTGCTCGCCGAAGCCGTGCTCAATGCGGTGACCGTGGGCATCGCCGCTCCTGCCTACGCGGTGGGCGACCCAATGGACGCGGGCCTTCTGTCCAGCGACTGGATCGCCGACTTTGTCGGCGACATCGACGGTGCGGACCTCGGCGAGCCGACCGGCACTGTCATCGCCGTCTGGGGTCCGACGGGCGCGCCGGGTCGGACGTCGGTCGCTCTGGGCGTGGCTGTGGAGCTCGCCGAGCTCGGCGTGGACACCCTGCTCGTCGACGCCGACGTCTATGGCGGCGCGGTCGCACAACTTCTCGGGCTGCTCGACGAAGCTCCGGGCCTCGCCGGTGCCTGCCGACTGGCGAACAACGGCAGCTTGGACAGCCCGGCCTTGGCCGAGCTCGCCCTGCTCGTGCGTCCACAGCTCCGGGTCTTGACCGGCATCAGCCGAGCCGAGCGATGGCCAGAGCTTCGCCCCGCGGCATTGCACGCCGTCCTCGGGCTGGCTCGCAGTCTCGCCACGGTGACCGTCGTCGACTGCGGCTTCGCGCTCGAACGTGACGAGGAGCTCTCCTTCGACACCGCTGCACCACGACGCAACGGCGCCACCTTGACCGCACTCGAAACGGCCGACACCGTGCTCGGTGTCGCCTCCGGCGACCCGATCGGCCTTCAGCGCTATGTCCGCGGCCTCACGGACCTCGTCGACGCGGTGCCCACGGCGAGTCCAAGGACCGTTGTCAACCGCGTGCGCTCAGCGGTCGTCGGCGGCGGGAACGCCGAGGCAGAGATTCGTGCGGCACTAGCCCGCTTCGCCGCAGTGATGGATGCGCACATGGTGCCGCTGGACATTGCCGCCTTCGACGCAGCAGTCGCCGCCGGCCGAACCCTCCCCGAAGTAGCGAAAACTTCCCCCGCCCGCTTAGCGATACGCGACCTCGCCGCCTCCCTGGCGAATGTCCCAACGCCGAAGCGGCGTCGCTGGCGCCGCCCTTAGCGTTGGACGTACTTGCCGAGCTCCTGGCGAGCTACTGATCGGATGTGGACGTCGTCCGGACCGTCGGCGAGGCGGAGGGTTCGCGAATGAGCCCACATGCTCGCGAGGGGGAAGTCGTCGGAGACGCCGCCACCGCCGTGGACCTGGATCGCGCGGTCGAGCACGTTGAGGCAAGCGCGCGGCGCGATGACCTTGATCGCCGCGATCTCCGACCGCGCGCCCTTGGCGCCGTACTGGTCAATGAGCCACGCGGTGTAGAGCGTGTAGAGCCGCGCCTGGTCGATCTCCATGCGTGACTCGGCGATCTGCGCGCGTACGACGCCCTGCTCGGCGAGCGTCTTGCCGAACGCGACCCGTGATGCGGCCCGCTTGCACATGAGCTCGAGCGCACGCTCAGCGACGCCGATCGCACGCATGCAGTGGTGGATGCGCCCGGGGCCCAGCCGCGCCTGGGCGATGGCGAACCCGCCACCCTCTTCCCCGATGAGGTTGGAGGCCGGCACACGGACGTTGTCGAAGGTGATCTCGCAGTGGCCGTGCTGGTCGAGATAGCCGAAGACCGGCAGATTGCGTATGACGGTGACGCCCGGCGTGTCCATCGGGACGAGGATCTGCGACTGCTGGCGATGCGTCGGCGCGCTCGGGTCGGTCTTGCCCATGAGGATGAAGACCTTGCAGCGCGGGTCCGCTGCGCCGCTGATCCACCACTTGCGGCCGTTGATGACGTAGTCGTCACCGTCGCGCTTGATCTCGGTCGAGATGTTCGTCGCGTCCGACGAGGCCACCGCGGGCTCGGTCATGGCGAACGCCGAGCGGATCTCGCCGTCCATCAACGGGCGGAGCCAGCGCTCCTTCTGCTCCGCCGTGCCGAACATGTGCAGCACTTCCATGTTGCCGGTGTCCGGTGCCGCGCAGTTCGTGGCTTCGGGCGCGAGATGCCCGGAGTGACCCATGATCTCGGCGAGATGGGCGTAGTCGACGTTGGACAACCCGGACACATCCGGCAGGAACAGGTTCCACAGCCCGCGGCTCTTCGCCTCGACCTTGAGATCCTCCACGACCGGCGGAACCACCCCCGGCGTTCCGGCCGCGACAAGCTCGCGTCGCTGCTTCTCGTAGACCTTCTCCGCGGGATAGATATGGCTATCCATGAACTCTTCAAGACGCTTGGCGTAGTCCTGTGCAGCGGCTGAAAGTGCAAAGTCCACGGCGGTTCCCTTCGAGCCGGAGGTGGGCCGACAGTATCGTCGCCGCCCGTGACTACGGCACGGCAGCCGGTTGGCGAGACGGGTGAGGGCGGATGACGGTTCTTGGTCGGGGCGACCTGTCCCCGCCGCGGCGCTATGGGCGGCGCCGCCGTTGGCCGCGCGTGCTCCTCGTGCTCATCATCCTCGCGGCGCTGGGCGCAGCCGGTTACTACGGCTGGCACCGCTGGCGGGACGACAAGGCAACGGTTGCGACGGCACCGACCCCGTGTCCGACGCCTTCACCGACGCCGACCCCCCCGCCGCTGGCGAGCACGCGTGTCGCGGTGCTCAACGCCAGTCTGAAGCCCGGTCTGGCCGCACGCGCCGCGCGTGACCTGCGCCGTCGCTTCGGCGTGAACGTGACGCGGGTCGGCAACGCGGCCGGGTTCGACAAGGGGCCCTCGGTGCTGCGCTACCCGCCCGCGCTCGCCGCGCAGGCGCAGCGGCTGGCGGCGATGGTCTTCCCGGCGCCGCGGCTTCGCGGCGCAGCGGGCCAGAGCCGGCTCGAGCTCGACCTCGGCACCGCCTTCCGCGGGGTCGTGACGACAGCCGAATACGAGCGGGCGACGGCGGCCTCGCCGACCCCGACTCCGACACCGAGCCCGACGCCGTCGACCTGCACGAGTCCGTAGGCTGGCCAACCGTGGCTGATCTGCGCGCACTGGTCGTGGACTACGGCGGCGTGCTCACCAGTCCGCTGCAGGACACGATGCAGTCCTGGTGCGAGGACGACGAGATCGACCTCGCGGCGTTCCGCCGGGTGCTCGGTGAGTGGCTCGGACCGTCATACGGCGCCGAGGCGGCCGACAACCCCATGCATGCCCTGGAGCGCGGCGAGATCGCGATCCCGGACTTCGAGCGCGAGCTGGCCCGCCGACTCACCACCCACGACGGCCGGGAGGTCGAGGCCGAGGGGCTGCTCTCCCGCATGTTCTCGGGGTTCAGCAAGCAGCAGCCGATGTTCGACGTCGTACGACGGGCGCGTGGGCTGGGCATCCGGACGGGGCTGCTGTCCAACTCCTGGGGCCTGAACTATCCGCGCGAGGAGTGGGACGAGATCTTCGACGCCGTGGTGATCTCGGGCGAGGTCGGGATGCGCAAGCCCGAGCCCGGCATCTACCGGCTGGCCGCGAAGCGCCTCGGGGTCGAACCGGAGGAGTGCGTGTTCGTCGACGACCTCGGCCCCAACGTCAAGGGCGCGGTGACCGTGGGGATGGTCGGCGTGAAGTTCGTCACGGTCGAGCAGACGGTCGAGGAGCTGGACGCCCTCTTCGGACTAGCACTGGGTTCTTCGCCCATACGATGACCAAGGTGTCAGATCGCCTCTCTCCGCTCGACGTCTCATTCCTCTACCTGGAGACGCCGACCACCGCGATGCACGTCGGTGGCGTCGCGATCTTCGACCCGAAGGGCAGCGGAACCGAGTCGTTCGACTACCCGGCGCTGGTCGATCTGGTGGCCGCCCGGATCAGCCTCGTCCCGCGCTACCGGCAGAAGGTCCGCTGGGTCCCGGGTCATCTCGCGAACCCGGTCTGGGTCGACGACGAGGACTTCGACATCACCTACCACGTGCGGCGCAGCGCGCTGCCGCGCCCGGGCAGCATGGACCAGCTGCGTGAGCTGGTCGGGCGGGTGCAGTCGCGACAGCTCGACCGGGCCCGGCCGTTGTGGGAGATCTACCTCGTCGAGGGGCTCGCCGACGGCCGGTTCGCGATCATCACCAAGACCCATCACGCGATGGTCGACGGCATCAGCGCGATCGACATCGGCACGCTGATCCTCGACGCCACCCGCACCCCACGGGAGATCCCGGACGACTCCTGGATCCCGCGCCGCGAACCGTCCTCGGTCGGCCTCGTCCGCGACGCCCTCGTCGAGACGCTCCGCCGCCCGACTCAGGTGATCGACACGATCCGCGGCGAGCTGGTCGACGTCCGCGCGATCAGCGGCCGGGTGGTTGGCGCGGCGACCGGCCTGGCCGCCGCCGCTCGTACCTCGCTGCGGCCCGCTCCGCACAGCCCGCTCAACGCGCGGATCGGGGAGCAGCGCCGCTTCGGTATGACGGCGACCGATCTCGACGACTACAAGCGGGTCCGCAAGGCGCACGGCGGCACCGTCAACGACGTCGTGCTCGCGACCGTCGCCGGCGCGCTACGGGTGTGGCTGCTCACCCGCGGTGAGTCGGTCACGCCGGCCACGACCGTGCGCGCCATGGTCCCGGTGAGCGTGCGCACCGACCACGAGGCCGGCGGTCTCGGCAACCGAGTGTCCGCGATCTTCGTCGATTTGCCGGTCGGTGAGCCGAGTCCGGTGCTCCGGATGCACCAGGTCTCCTATGCGATGAAGGCGCACAAGGAGTCCGGTCAGTCCGTCGGAGCGGACGCAATTGTCGCCTTGTCCGGCTTTGCCCCACCGACCATTCACTCGGCTGCGGCGAGGTTGGCCTCGGGCCTGTCCCGGCGGTTGTTCAATGTGGTGGTGACCAACGTTCCCGGGCCGCAATACCCGCTTTATGCGGTCGGCGCCGAGATGATCGAGTGCTATCCGGTCGTCCCGCTGAGCAAGGGGCAGGCCGTGTCGATCGGGCTGACGTCGTACAACGGCGGCGTGTTCTACGGCCTCAACGCCGACCGGGACGCAATGCCCGACGTCGAGGTGTTGGCCCAGTGCCTCGAGGAGTCCCTCGCCGAGCTCGTAGGCACCGCGAAATGAAACGTGGTCTGGTCCTGGGCGGCGGCGGCGTGCTCGGCGCTGCGTGGATGATCGGCGCCTTGCAGGCGGTCAGCGAGGCCTACGAGTGGGACCCGCGCGAGGCTGACGTCCTCGTCGGCACGTCGGCCGGCTCGGTGCTCTCGGCGCTTCTCGGCTGCGGCGTCGGCGTAGACACCCTGGTCAACCACCAGCGCGGCGTACCTGCGCCGGGCGACCCCGACATCGAGTTCGACAGCGACAGGGCCAGCGGCGGCGCGCTGCCCCCTCGGCCGCAGCTGCGACTCGGCTCGACCGCGCTGCTGGCCCGGGCGGCCCGTAACCCGCGCAAGCTGCCGCCGCTCGCGATCCTCGCCGGCTTCGCGCCCCGCGGTCGCGGCAACCTCGACCCGATCGGCGAGCTCATCCGCGCTGCCAACCCCGGCCAGGACTGGGCGCCGCACCCGGCGACCTGGCTCGTGACGATGGACTACGAGACCGGCAAGCGGGTCCCGTTCGGCCGGCCGGGCGCGCCGAGCGCCACCCTCGCCGAGGCGGTGATGGCGTCCTGCTCCATCCCCGGCTGGTATGCGCCGATGGTGATCGGCGGCCGCCGCTACGTCGACGGCGGCACCTGTTCACCCACCTCGCTCGACCTGCTCGACGATCGGGGCCTCGACGAGGTCGTGGTGCTCGCTCCGATGGTGAGCTTCGACTACGACGAGCCGGCCTCGGTTGTCGGCCGGCTCGAGCGACGCTTCCGCCGGGCCATGACCAAGCGCGTGCTGCACGAGGCCGGCAAGGTGCGTCGGCGCGGGACCACCGTGACGATCCTCGGGCCGGGCCGAGAAGACCTCGAGGCGATCGGCATGAACCTCATGGACGCAGCCCGCCGCCCCACCGTCTTCGAGACCTCACTACGCACGTCGGCGGCTGCGCTCGCCGGCGGCGTGACCACGCTCCCCGCCGCCTAAGGAGTCCGCCGAGCAATGCGCTGTCCTGCTGCGCGACCCCCGGACCGGCCGCTGGCGGCGTTCTCGGACGCCGAAAGAGCTCCGCTATTCCGACGTCCTGCGGCCTTGCCCTCGACCGCCCCGGCTGCCGCTCGCGACGGACGGCATTGGTCAGCGGACTCCTAACCGTGCGGGTCTACGTCCCGGCCACCCTCCCGCTGCTGCGGCGCTGGCGCGACGCCGGGCAGATGCCGCCCGGCCGCGGCTACGCCGTCACTCCCACGCTCCGTGAGTGGTACCGCGAGGGCGACGAGGAGGAGATGGAGTACGTCGCCCAGCTTGCGGCCGGCCGGGCGTCCCTGGACCTGCTCGACGCCGACGTCGACGCGCGGCGGCTGCGGGTGGTGGTCGCTGCCGACGTCGCGGACGCCGACGTGGCGGTCGATCCGTCCGCGGGGCGTGCGGCGGTCGTCCTCGGCACCGCCGTCCCGGTCTCGGACTGGGCGTCCGCGCTCGTCGACTCCGACGATGCCGAGTCCGCGGTCAGCGCCGCCGTCACCGCACTCGGGGCCGCGGCGGCCGGGGATGATGACGCGGCATTCGCGCTCGACGAGGCTGCGTCATACGAACTCGGCTGGTACGCCGTTCAGGAGCTGCCCGATTTGCTGGGAGGCTGAAGCCCGGCTGTTCGCCGAGGGAATCGAGGGAGAGGATGGAGACATGCTCGACGCCGTAACCGTCCCACCCCTGCCGGTCAACGAGCCCGTCCGCAGCTACGCCCCGGGCAGCAAGGAACGGGCGAGTCTCGAAGCGAAGCTGAAAGATCTGGCGGCCGCCGAGCCGGTCGATCTCACGATGACGATCGACGGCGTCGAGCGCGGTGGCACGGGCGAGGCGATCCCCGTCGTGATGCCCCACCACCACGCGTCCGTCCTCGGGCACACCTGGAATGCGACCTCGGCCGACGTCCAGGCGGCCGTCGACGCCTCGCTGGCCGCGGCGCCCGCTTGGCGTGAGCTGCCGTTCGACGAGCGCGCGGCGATCTTCCTGCGCGCGGCCGACCTGCTCGCCGGCCCCTGGCGGGACACGATCAACGCCTCCACGATGCTTGGCCAATCCAAGACCTGCTACCAGGCCGAGATCGACGCGGCGTGCGAGCTGGCCGACTTCTGGCGGTTCAACGTCGCCTACGCCCGGGCCATCCTTGCCGAGCAGCCGATCAGCGCGCCGCAGATGTGGAATCGGCTCGACCACCGCCCTCTCGAAGGCTTCGTTCTCGCGATCACGCCGTTCAACTTCACCTCGATCGCGGGCAACCTGCCGACGGCCCCGGCGCTCATGGGTTGCACCGTCGTCTGGAAGCCGAGCCCCACCCAGCAGTTCTCGTCGCACTTCCTGATGCGCCTGTTCGAGGCGGCTGGACTACCGCCGGGCGTGATCAACATGGTCACCGGTGACGGCCAAGCGGTCTCCCAGGTCGCCCTCACCCACCCCGACCTCGGCGGGATCCACTTCACCGGCTCCACGCCGACCTTCCAGCACCTCTGGCAGACGGTGGGGCAGAACATCGCGTCCTACCGCAGCTATCCCCGACTGGTCGGCGAGACCGGCGGCAAGGACTTCGTCATCGCTCACCCCTCCGCCGAGCTCGACGCCCTGCGGACGGGCCTGATCCGGGGTGCGTTCGAGTTCCAGGGGCAGAAGTGCTCGGCGGCCTCCCGCGCGTACATCCCGCGTTCACTGTGGAGCGGGCTGCGCGACTCGCTGGTCGAGGAGACCAACGCGCTGCCGATGGGCGACGTCGCCGACTTCTCCAACTTCATGGCCGCGGTGATCGACCGGCGCTCGTACAGCCGGCTCTCCGGCGTCATCGACCGGGCCCAGACCGACTCGGCGCTCGAGGTCATCGCCGGCGGCGTTGCCGACGACCGGGAGGGCTTCTTCGTCCGGCCGACGATCCTGCTGGGCTCGGACCCGACGCACGAGATCTTCACGACCGAGTACTTCGGGCCGATCCTCGGCGTCTTCGTCTACGACGACGCCGACTACGACAGCGTCGTGCGCCAGGCCGCGGACGTGGCGCCATACGCACTGACCGGCGCGATCTTCGCCCGCGACCGCGCGGCGGTCGTCGAGGCGCAACAGGTGCTGCGGTTCTCGGCCGGCAACTTCTACGTCAACGACAAGCCGACCGGTGCGGTGGTCGGGCAACAGCCGTTCGGCGGTGCGCGGGCGTCCGGGACCAACGACAAGGCCGGCTCGATGCTCAACCTGCTCCGCTGGACCAGCCCCCGCGCCATCAAAGAGAACTTTGTCGCCCCGGTGGACTGGCGCTATCCCCACATGGGCTGAGCCTCAGGCGGAGGGGGCCTGCTCGAGGGCTTCCTTGACGTAGGGGGCGAAGCGCTGCTGGGCGGCCTGCTTCGTCACGCCGAGCGAGGTCCCGATCGTCTGCCAGGAGACCCCGAAGCTGCGGGCCTCGCCGACCAGTGACAGCAGAGCCCAGTCGATCCGCTCGCCGATCTCCGCCAGTCGCGTCATCGCGAACAGCACCGACTCGGCGTCCGGCGCCGGCTGACCGCCGGTCTCGGACACCAACGACCGCAAGGCCCGGACCACCCCGGCAAGAGCCCGGTCGCCTCCTCGCTCGCCACCGAGCCAGTTGCGGTCGGCGTAGGACGGATACGGCCAGCGCTGTTCCCCCGACTCGGCCACTGGTGCCCTCCTTGGCAAACCGTCTTGACGGTGTTTGTGAGTAGAATCCTGTTCGTCAACACTTCTTGTCAAGTGGCCAGAAATGACCATTTCCTGGGTTAGCCCTCAATTCGGCGTGTCCCGGTGCCGATATTGGCGGCGGTGGTGGGCGACTGTGCGACGGTGTCTCGTCGTGCCGCGGTTCTCCGTGGCGCGGCGCGCTGGTTGCTGCCCGCCGCCGGCGCCGCGATCGGCGTCCTGCTGAGTGCTCAGGCGGCCCACGCCGACGCCGTGCTCAGCGTCGTGTTCACCACCCCCGGCAGCGTCACCACCGCCACGCCGCTGACCTGGGACGTCACCGCTGCGGACAGCTCGCCCACGAGCTGCGAGCTCAGCCGCGCCGGCACCGTCGTCGCCCCGCTCGCCGATTGCCCCGGCAGCTTCACCTACGACCCGGCCACCACCGGCGCCGGCGTCTACACGCTCACCGTGTACGACGACACCGCGGACAACGTCGCGAACGGTGCTACACCCGAGACCGCGACGAACATCGTGAGCGTGGCGCCCACCACGCCCACACCGTCCGGCCCGAGCGGTCCCGCCACCGACCGCACGCCCACGTTCGCGCTCGGCCTGCCCGCCGGTGCGAGCGGCGCCTGCACGGTCACCGACTCGAGCAACCACCTGGTCAACCAGGCGGACCCCTGCCCGGACCCGTTCATGGCCAGCCTGCCGGCCAGCACCGACACCTACACGCTCACCGTCACAGCCACCGCCGGAGGCGTCACCAGCGCACCGGCCCAGCTCAGCTACGTCCTCGACCTGACGGCGCCCACTGTCAGCGTCACGCCCGCGGGCGCCACCTCGAACGACCCCAAGCCCACCTTCACCGTGTCCGCCCCCGGCGCGGTCAGCTACACCTGCTCGACCGATGCGCCCGCCCCGGCGCAGGTCACCCCGTGCGGGGCGTCGACCACGCTCGACCTGTCGGGGGTGGTGGACGGGATCTACCACCTCACCGTGAGCGCGACGGACGCCGCCGGCAACACGAGTGGTGACACCACCATCGCCTACACGCTCGACACGGCGGCGCCAGGTGCGCCGAGCGTCACGCCCGCGGGCGCGGTGTCGAACAATGCCAAGCCCACGTTCACCGTCAGCGACCCGGACGCGGCCAGCTACACCTGCACGATCGATGCGCCCGCACCGGCCGTGCTCACCCAGTGTGGGACGTCAACCAAGATTGACTTCACCGGAGTAGTGGACGGGACCTACCACCTCACGGTCAGCGCGACCGACGCCGCCGGCAACACCAGCGCCGACACCACCGTCGCCTACACCCTCGACACGGTCGCCGGCACCCCCGTGGTTGTACCCCCTGCCAGCCCGACCAAGGTCGTCGCGCCGGTCGTCGACATCAGCGACCCCGAGAGCGGGGTCACCTTCACGTGCGTCCTCACCGGCCCTGGCGGCGGAGCTCCGCTGTTCACTGGCGCGTGCCCGGCCAACGGCATCTTTGACACGTCCGCCGGCACCGATGGCACCTACACGCTCGTCGTGACCGCGCATGATGGCGCCGGCAACACCTCGAACGCCACCGTCACCTGGGACCGGGACACCGCAGCCCCGCCCGCCCCCATCGTGTCGGCGCCGCCGGCGCTCACGAACTCGAACACCGTCACGTTGACCATCAGCGACGGCGACGCCACCGCCCACCTCTCCTGTCAGCTGACTGACCCGGACGGCAACCCGGTCGGCAACGCCACGTGCCCGAGCGGCGGCAGCTTCGACACGAGCGGGCACCCGGACGGCACCTACACGCTCACGGTGACCGCGACCGACCCAGCCGGCAACAAGTCCCAGACCACCACCGTCGCCTGGGTGCTGGACACCACGCCTCCGCCGGCGCCGTCGGCGACGGGTGCCCCCGGTCTGACCAAGTCGACCTCGGTGACGCTGTCGATCAGCGACGCCCAGTCGGACGCGACGCTGACCTGCCAGCTGGTGGGGCCCGGCGGCGGGACCGTGTCGTCCGGCGCCTGCCCGGCCAACGGCAAGTTCGACACGACCGGCCACGGTGACGGGCTCTACACCCTGGCGGTGACCGCGACCGACCCAGCCGGCAACACGTCGACGACGACGGTGAGCTGGACGCGGGACACCACCCCGCCGGCCCAGCCGAATGTGCAGACGCCGTCGTCACCGTCGAACGACCAGTCGCCCTCGTTTACTGTTACCGACTCGGACACGGTGGCGAGCTGGCAGTGCGACGTCAGCGGGCCGTCGAGTGCGTCGGCGACGACCTGTGGCCCGACGACCACGCTGAACCTGACGGGTGTCGCGGACGGCACGTACACGGTGTCGGTCATCGCGATCGACGCGGCCGGCAACTCCAGCCTGGCCGGGACGGCGACGTACGAGCTCGACACCACCCCGCCCCCTGCGCCGAGCGTCTCTGCCCCACCCGCGCTCACCAAGTCGCGGTCGGTGACCGTGACGATCAACGATGCCGAGACCGGGGTCACGCTGACCTGTGAGGTGACCGACCCACTGGGTCATGTCGTCTCCTCCACCACCTGCCCGGCCAACGGCACCTTCGCGACGCCGGCCGGGCATCCCGACGGCACCTACACCTTGGTCGTCACCGCCGCTGATGCGGCCGGCAACACGTCCAGCACAACAGTGACCTGGGTGCTCGACACCACGCCACCGCCAGCGCCCACGGTGTCCACGCCCGCCGGATTGACCAAGTCGACCTCCGTCACGCTGACGATCAGCGACACCGAGGGCGGCGTCACCTTCACCTGCTCGTTCACCGGGCCCGGCGGAGCCGTGCTGTCCTCGGGCGCCTGCCCGGCTGGGGGCGTCTTCGACACCGGCTCAGGTGCGGACGGCGTCTACACCGTGACCGTGACGGCGACGGACCCGGCTGGCAACACCTCGAGCACCACGGTCAGCTGGACCCAGGACACGACCCCGCCGGCCCAGCCGAACGTGCGGGCGCCCGTGTCGCCGTCGAACGACCGGTCGCCGTCGTTCGCGGTGACCGACGCGGACACTGTGACGAGCTGGCAGTGCGACGTCACCGGCCCGTCGACGGTGACCGTCTCCAGCTGCGGGCCGACGACCACGGTGAACCTGACGGGTGCCGCGGACGGCACCTACACGGTGTCGGTGATCGCGATCGACGCGGCCGGCAACCCGAGCTCGGCTGGGACGGCGACATACGAGCTCGACACCACCCCGCCCCCGGCGCCCACCGTCTCCGCACCGCCCGCCCTGACCAACTCACCGTCGGTCACCATCACGAGCAGCGACGCCGAGAGCGGGGTCACGCTGACCTGCCGGCTCACCGACCCGCAGGGACATGTCGTGAATGCGAGCGCGTGTCCGGCCAACGGTGCGTATAACGCATCCGGGCACCCCGATGGCACCTACACCTTGGTCGTCACGGCAGCGGACGCCGCCGGCAACACGTCCTCCACGACGGTCACCTGGGTGCTGGATACGACGCCGCCGCCCGCCCCGTCGGTGTCCGCGCCCCCGACCCTGACCAACTCGATGTCGGTCACGTTGACGATCAGCGACGCGCAGTCGGACGCGACCCTGACCTGTGCGCTGGTCGGACCGGGCGGCGGCACCGTGTCGACCGGACCCTGCCCAGCCGGCGGAGCCTTCGACACGACCGGGCACGGTGACGGCGTCTACACACTCACGGTCACCGCGACCGACCCGGCAGGGAACTCCTCCACGACGACGGTGAGCTGGACCCGGGACACAACCCCGCCGGCCCAGCCGAGCGTCCAGGCACCCACCTCGCCCGCTCGCAGCCGGGCGCCGTCGTTCACCGTGACCGACGCGGACACGGTCGCGACCTGGCAGTGCTCGGTCACCGGCCCGTCGACCGTCACCGTCTCGTCCTGCGGGCCGACGACGACGCTCAACCTCACCGGTGGCGCGGACGGCACCTACACCGTGTCCGTGACCGCGGTCGACGCCGCCGGGAACCCCAGCACCGCCGGGACGGCGACATACGAGCTCGACACCACCCCGCCGCCGGCGCCCACTGTCTCCGCGCCCCCTGCGCTGACCAAGTCCCCGACCGTCACACTCACAATCAGCGACTCCGAAGCCGACGCCACCGTCACCTGCGTCCTGACCGCACCCGGCGGCGCGACCGTCCTCAGCGGCCTCTGCCCAGCCACGTTCGACACGACCGGGTACGGCGACGGCACCTACACGCTCGTCGTCACGGCCACCGATCCCTCGGGCAATGCCTCGACCGCCACGGTCAGCTGGGTCCGCGACACCATTCCGCCGCCGACGCCCACGGTCACCGCACCGACCAGCCCGAGCAAGGTCACCTCGCCGTCCTTCACCGTCGCCGACACCGAGAGCGGCGTCACCTACACCTGCTCGGTCACCGGGCCGGGTTCCGCGACCGCATCCTGTGGCGCCACGACCACCCTCAACCTTTCCGGCGACGGCACTTACACCTTGACCGTGACGGCGACCGACGCGGCCGGCAACGTCAGCCCGGCGGGCTCGGCGACATACCTGCTCGACACCACCGCGCCGACCGCGCCGGTGGTCACGACGGGTGCGTCACCCGCGCAGGGCCGGCACATCTCCTTCTCGATCAGCGGGATCGAGAACGCCGGCATCCTCACCTGCACACTGTCCGGGCCGACCGGCGCGAGCGTGAGCGTGCCGCAGTCGTGCTCGTCGTCCGTTCCGCTTGATCTCAGCGGGCAGCCGGACGGGGCCTACACGCTGTCCGTCACCGTGACCGACGCCGCCGGCAACATCAGCAACGTCGGCGCTGCGACATACACGCTCGACACGACCCCGCCGCTGCCCCCGGGAGTGAGCGCGCCGGCCAGTCCGGGCAACGACCGGACGCCGACGTTCGGGATCTCGGGGGAGACCGGCGCCACGCTGACGTGCACCGTCGCTCGCTACTTCCAGGAGGTGTCGTCCGGCGTTTGTGCGGCCGACGGCACGATCGACCTGAGCGGGTACGACGACGGCGACTTCCAGATCACCGTCGTCGCCACCGACGCCGCCGGCAACGTAAGCGGTGAGACGACGGTTAGCTACACGCTGGACACCACGCCGCCGGACGCGCCAGTGCTGACCGAGCCGGCCAGTCCGTCGCCGATCGAGAAGCCGATGTGGCTGTTCACGCTCGAGGACGGCACGCTCGCCACCTGCACGATCACCGGCCCGACGGGCGCGATCGTGCAAGGTCCGGTGGCCTGCTCCTCACCGTTCACCGGGCTGCTCAAGGGGCTGCCGGACGGTAAATACACGCTGACCGTCGTCATCAGTGACGCGGCCGGCAACCAGTCGACGCCCGTCCGGTCCGTCTTCACACTCGATCGGCAGGCGCCCGTCCCGCCGACCGTCGTGCCACCGTCGTCGCCGGGCAACTCGCGGCAGCCGGCTTGGCAGATCACGACGCCGAAGGGCGCCACGCTGACCTGCACCCTGATGCGCGGCGGTGTCGTCGTCTCGGCCCCAGGAGCCTGCCCGACGGGCGGGCTGTACTCGCTCGCCGGGCTGCCGGACGGCACCTACACGCTGCGCGTCACCGCGATCGACAGCGCCGGGAACATCAGTGCCACCTCGGTGTCGACGTATGTGCTCGACACCGTGACGCCGTCGACCCCGAGGCTGGAGTACTCGACCCCGTCACCGTCGCTGAGCGTCAAGCCCTACTGGGGATTCACGCTGCCGGCCGGGACGACCGGGCGCTGCGAGCTGCTGCACAACGGCACGGTCATCGCGTCGAAGTCCGACTGCAGGGGCGCGGTGAGCTTCGACCTGACGGGCCGAGCAGTCGGTACCTACACGATTCGCGTTTACGCGACCGACGCTGCCGGGAACGTCAGCCGCCCGATGACGGCGTCGTACGTGTTCGGCGGATCCTTGAGCGGCGGCGGGACGCCAGGCGGTGTCGGCGGCGATGACGGCGGCTTCACCCCACCACCGCCGACCGCGGCCCACCACCATCGACCGTCATCGAAACCGTCGTCGCCCAGCGGATCGGTGCAGCAGATCCTTGCTGACGTCGGCGCGGTCGCGGCGGGTGTCGGATCCGTCGGGAAGCATGTGGTCAGCACGGCCAAGCACGTCGCGTCGGCGATTCTCCCGGACTTCCACGACAACGTGACCGAGCACGTCTCCAAGGCGGTGCAGGGCGTCGTCAACGCGGTGACCCACGCCGGCGGCGGCACCGGCTTCCCGCTGCTCCTGCTGTTCGTCGTCCTTGTCTTCCTGCTCGTGCAGAACCGCATCGACCGAAAAGATCCAAAACTTGCCCTCGCGTCGGTAGCTGCCGATGACACCATCGAGTTCCGTCCGCCACCGAGCCGGGAGTCGCGAGCATGAGTGCGACCGGGCAACGAGCAGACGTCGTCTCTCTAGACGAACGTCTGCTCTATCTGCGCGTCCTGCGCGCGGTGCTCGCGGGCGCGACCGTGCTCGAAGCTGCCCTGCTTCCGGGCGGTCTCCGGGTGCCGTTCGCGATCCTCGGAATGATGGCGCTCGCCTATCTCGCCGTGTGCCTGGTCGCGGAAGCCGTATGGCGGCTCATGCGCCGGCGCGGGCTGTGGCTGTTCGGGTCCTTGCTGATGCTGGACGGCATCTACCTCGCCTGGGCGGTCTATCTCACGGGTGCCAACCCCGGTCAGCCGTTGCGCTATCTCGTGCTCGTCCATCTCGGGGCGGTCACGCTGTTGGCGTCATATCGGACGGGCATCAAGCTCGCGCTGTGGCATTCGTTGCTGCAGCTGTGCGTCTTCTACGCGGCGCGCTCCGGACTTATCGGCGACCCGCTCACCGACTCGACGGGTGAGTGGTATCGGACGATCGCGTTCATCACCGCGCTGTGGGTGTTGACGCTGACGATCTCGTCTCTTGCTGCGGTCAACGAACGCGAGCTGCGACGGCGTCGGTACGAACTGGAACAACTGGCGCAGATGGGACGTGACCTCGAAGATGCCGAGGACCCGCTCGGTGTCGGTGACGTCCTGCTCGACACGTTGACCGACACGTTCGGCTTCCAGCGGATGGCGCTGTTCGAGGTCGTCGACGGCATCTCGCCGCGGTTGCTGACCTGCCGCAACCTCGTCGACGCGGTCGTCTCCGACTTCTCCGTCGGGCCAACCTCGGTGCTGGCGACGGCCCACAACGATCGACGCACTCTGCTGGTCCGCGACCTCGACCCGGATGTCGACCCGTGGCTCACTGCGTTGATGCCGGATGCGCGCAACGTTGCCGTCGTACCTCTTGTTGCCGACGCCGTCGTCGGCGTTCTCGTCGCGGAGTCGAACGAGAAGTCGGGCAGCCGGATCGAACGCCGCATTGTGGCGACCACAGAACGGTTCGCCGGACATGCCGCATTGGCGATGCGCAACGCCTATCTGCTGGAGAAGATGCAGCAGATGGCCGTCACTGACGGTCTGACCGAGCTGGCCAACCGTCGGTCGTTCGACCGTTCTCTCGACCGTGAGCTGACTCGTGCCGCGCGGACCGACGGGCGCCTGTCCGTCGTCCTGCTCGACCTCGACCACTTCAAGTCGCTCAACGACACCTACGGTCACGTCGTCGGCGACAACGTGCTGCGACAGATCGCGCAAGCGCTGCGCGAATGTGGTCGCGAGTACGACACGATTGCGCGCTACGGCGGCGAAGAGTTCGCTGCCGTGCTGCCCGGATGCTCGTCGGCGCTCGCGTTGCAGGTGGCCGAGCGACTGCGCGCCGCCGTCGAAGGTGCGCCCACCGATGTGCCGATCACCGCAAGCTGCGGTGTGGCGACCTATCCGTATGACGGCATCGACGCCAACGGCCTGTTGTCCGCGGCCGACCAGGCGCTGTATGCCGGTAAGCGCGCCGGCCGTAACACGGTGCGCTCCGCGGAGCAGGCCCGTGCCGTGGCCGCGCCTCCCGTGATCGCCTGAGCTTGCCGCTGATCCGCCGTAGGGTCGGCGGGTGACCGAGCAGCGAAACTTCGGTGAAGCCGGCGGCTTGTTGTCCTATGGCGGCTACCTGCGGCTCGACACGCTGCTCGCCCAGCAGCAACCGCAGTCCGCGGCGACCGAGCTGGAGCCGCCCGCGCACGATGAGCTGCTGTTCATCACGATTCACCAGGTTTATGAGCTGTGGTTCAAGCTGCTGCTGCACGAGCTGACCACGATCCGAGATGTGTTGCTTTATGAAGCCGAGCGGGACGGGTCGATGTGGACCGTCCGGCACTTGTTGCGTCGCGTCGAGCAGGTCGAGCAGGTGCTGATCGCGCAGCTGCCGGTGCTCGAGACGATGACGCCGCAGGACTTCCTCGACTTTCGCTCGCTCTTGTCGCCCGCGTCAGGTTTCCAGTCCGTGCAGTTTCGCGAGCTGGAGTTCCTGTCCGGGCTGAAGGACCCGGCGTTCGTGAACCGGTTGCGTGCGGCGACCGAGCAGGAGCTGGCTCGACTGCGCCGGCGGCTGGAAGAGCCGTCGTTGTGGGACGGTTTTCTCGCCGCGCTGTCCGCGCGCGGACTGCCGGTGTCGTCGGAGGACGACGTCCGCTCGTCGCTCTTGGTCGTGGCCCGGGACACGGCGCGCTACGGCGACCTCTGGGACGTCGCTGAGGGGCTGCTGTCGCACGACGAGCTCTCCGCGCAGTGGCGGGCGTTGCACGCGACAGTGGTGGAGCGTCAGATCGGCTACAAGCAGGGCACGGGCGGGTCGACGGGTGCGACGTACTTGCGCGGCCGCCGCGACTTGCGGTTCTTCCCGCTGCTGTGGGAGCTGCGCACGGCGCTGTGAGTCGGTGAGTAGGGTCCGGACCCATGGCAGTGGACAGCACCGCGAGTGCGACATGGACCGGCGACCTCCTCAGCGGACAGGGGAAGGTGCGGCCTGCGAGCGGCGTCTTCGGCGAGGTCGACCTGACCTGGCGACAGCGAGCGGAGACCCGCGAGTCGGGCACGAGTCCGGAGGAGCTGATCGCGGCCGCGCACGCCGCCTGCTTCGCCATGGCTCTGTCGCACGGCCTTGCGGGTGCGGGCACCCCGTCCGAGAAGCTCGAGACGTCGGCGCGGGTGAGCTTCCAGGCCGGTGAGGGCATCACGGGGATTCACCTGACGGTCCGCGGCACGGTTCCCGGGCTCGACGGAGATGGTTTCCGGCAGGCCGCCGAAGGCGCGAAGGCCAACTGTCCGGTGTCGAAGGCGCTTGCCGCCGTACCGATCACCCTGGACGCTGATCTCGCCTAAGTGTGACGTGAGTGGTGCTCGTCCCCTCGTGTCCCAGTTGATGGACGAACTTTTTCGAAAGTTGTCCACAGAAGTCGGCTGATAACGGATTCCTCCATTGCTGGGGGTGTCATCCCGTCGTTAAGGTCCTGCCACTCACGGTGGTCGGTTGGTCCTTGATCGGGGGGTGATGACCGCGGTGGATGCTGTCGCGGTCGTCGAGCAAACCGTGCGCGAGCTCGTCCGTCGTCGCGGTCTCGACCCTGCGTCGGACCCGGCCGGCATCAGCCGCCTCGTTGACGAGGTCATCGCCGACTACGACGAGCGGACGCTGACCAGCGCGCTGCCGCCGATCGCCGACCGGCAGCTCGTCGCGCGGCGGGTGTACGACGCCGTCGCCGGGTTCGGTCCGTTGCAGACCTATCTCGACGATCCAGAGATCGAAGAGATCTGGGTCAATGAGCCCGGCCGAGTCTTTGTCGCGAGACGAGGCACGTCCGAGCTGACGACGACGATCCTGACCTCGGCCGAGGTGCGCGATCTCGTCGAGCGCATGTTGAAGGCGTCCGGCCGTCGCGTCGACCTGTCGATGCCGTTCGTGGACGCGATGTTGCCCGACGGGAGTCGGTTGCACGTCGTCATCCCGGACATCACCCGGCAGCACTGGGCAATCAATACGGCCCATTCCTTTCTGTACTACTGACGTGCGCGGACCGCTCGGCTCATAGGCAGCATTGCTCCTGGTGAGCGCATCGTTCACAAGCTGCCGCGCCACTGACGTCTTCGCTCGGTCGTCGTCTTTCCCGGTCCCGCTTACAACGAGGAGGTCACAGGTTCGAGCCCTGTTGGGACCACCACAAAAGCCCAGGTCAGAGGCATGGTTCACGTCGAGTCGAACCCCTTCAAGATCGTTTTTGCCGCGAATTTACCGCGGACCTTACGGCGACCGATCGCTGTCGGCCCTTCATCGACGCCGTCGGATCGCGCGCGTTTCTGCCGTTCGCGAGGCTCAGCCATAACTTCCGAGGGTGAGCAGACACGCTGCGTTGTCGCGCACGATCGCAGCCTCTGTCACTTCGACATGCCGCCACACCACGAGGTCTCTGTGTCGTCGGCTTACACGCGGATGCAGACCGACAACGGTTTGCCCCGGTTGCACCTCTCATCCGTGGGCGCAGAAACTGTCGGCGGTCGCGTGCACCCTCGTGGCATGCCGCGCCACTCGCAGCAAGAACTCGCGGAGTTCTTCGCGGCCTCGGACGAGGGCCAGGTCTTCGCACGGGATATCCGCGCCGCGCCCGACTCGCCTCTTGTCTACATGGCCCCCCACGAGGTCGAGCGCTTCCGTGCTGATGCCCGCGCGGGTCGCTATGTGTGCCCGTTGCCTCCCTGCGCTGGCGTGCTTAGCGCGGTCGGACCCGATCAGCGGCGTCACCACTGGCGGCACAAGCCGGGTGAAGGTGGGCACGGACCCGAGAGCGTCTGGCACTTTGCGGCCAAGGCTGCACTCGCTGCTTGGGCTCGGGAGCAGCGGGCAGACGCGCACGTGTCAGTCGACGACGCCAGCACTCCCGCGGGTGCGCGGCCTGACGTCTGGGTCCGTTGGAGCGAGCTTCCGCGTGGCATCGCATTTGAGGTGCAGTACGCGCCGTTGGATGTCGCGAAGTTCCGAGCACGCTCGGCTAGGTATCGAGATGACGTCATCCACGACGTTTGGCTTTTCGGCCACTCGATGCCACACACGCGACCGATTGCTGATGATGGTTTGGGCCTGACGGCCGTGCTGCGTGCAGTGGCTGGTGCCGGGCACCCGTTGCTGTGGATCAACCCCGAAACGAGAGCGATCATCACTGCGTTCGTAAACGACTCGGAGACACTGACCCCCTTGCCGGGGGAGCTCTGGACAAATACTCCAGTGCTGTCCGGTCCACGGCTGCCGATTGAGTCCGACCGCGCGGTGTTGGTTGGGATCGATGCGCTCGACGCTTGTGTCCTCGACGACAGCGGTATTCGCACGCCGACGCTTGAGTGGGTGATGCAGCAGGTCGCTGCCCGAGCCGCGGAGGAGGAGCGGCTCCGCGCGACGGCCCGGGCCGCTTACGCTGCGGCTCGCGATGAACGAGAGCGGCTGCGAGCAGAGGCCGAGCGCCTAGCCGCTGCGGCACGCGCCGTTGAGCCGGCATCGGCGCCACCGCGGCCAGTCGTCTGGACCCAGCCCCCAGTGAAAGCGACCCCTCCGAACCTGGCGGTTCAACCGGAATGTCGCCACTGCGGTGGCGTGGTGGCCAGGACGCAACAGTGGCCGGCCTGGTACCGACCCCCGACGACAGTGAGCGAGGTCTGGTTGTGCGAGGGCTGCGGCGATGTCCTGGGAAGCGTCCTGCCGGCCGTAGACGTAGTACAGCTCACGTTCCACTAGTCGCTCCTCCGGCAACACCGCGTCATGTCGGCTTATGGCACGCGTCGAGTCGATGCCGCAGACAACGCAGGCCCTCCGGCCGACGCCGTTGACCGTTCAGGCCGCCGTGTTGGCGACTCCGAACGGGATGTGCACGCTAGGTACCAACCTGGCCGTCGACTCCAGGTGTCCGCGTTGGTCGTCGAAGAAGATGTGCGGTTGCAAGATCTGGATAACGCGTTCCTTGTCGATACCACCGAGGAAAAACGCGTCGTTAACACGCACTCCCCACTCCTTGAGACTGAGAACTGCGCGTTCATGGGCCGGCGCGTTGCGCGCCGTGACGATCGAAACCCTTACCCGGAGCCGGTAGTCAGGATCTTCCTGCTGACGGCGCTCCTCGGCTCGCTGGATGCGGTTGAGATTGCGTGCGAAGTCCCGGAGCGGGCCTGGCGACAGCGGCGTAACCATGTTGCTCGTCTCGTGCTCCAAGAACCGGTCAAGGCCCTCAGCTCGCATCACGCGTTCGGCCTCGTCGCTGGCAAGCACCCCATCGAAGTCGAACGCCACACGTAGTTCGTCGGTGCCATCGTCGGTGTACGTCGAAGGCAGCACACGCCCTGCAGGATGTCCAGCAGCGACGGCGCTTTGCACGTCAGCGTCGTTAGCAGAGAGAAACAGCGACATGTTCAGGGCGGGCATGTATGCGTATGGAGACTGTCCCTGGGTGAAGGCGGCACGGCTGATGGACAGCTGGTGATGCGCCACGGATCGCATCACGCGCAGACCCGTGTCCGGGTCATTACGTGACAGCACGATGACCTCGACCAGCGGGTCGTCGGTAGCAGCTAAGTCGTTGAGTGACAGCAACCGCTGGATGAACGGAAACGCGACGCCCGGGGAGAGCGGCACGTCGAGGTGCTCCTCCTGGTACGTCCGGTAGGCCTCCTCGCCCTCCTGTCGGAAGACGTAGTCCGACTCACCGAGGTCGAAGAGCGCACTCGAGGCGATGCCGATAACCAGTCGTTCGTTCAACTCGTACGCCACGACGCCCCCCGTTTCACGTCAGAGTGACATCTTCATCTATCGCGTGCGTCGATACAACGACCACCGCGTACGGGACGCGATCACGGCGACGAGGTAAGCGGCCCGTGCCGGTCGCGCCGCGGCTGCTGCGGAGCAGGTAGTCGGTGACCGCTTGCGCAATCGTCGGGTCATCCTCGAGGAGGCCGATGGCGAGATTGCACCGTGCATGAACGAGACCGCGCACTTTCCCGGTGCGGTGGTCATGGTCGACGTCGGGACGCAGCTTCCCGCGGCGAGTGAACTCGCCATCGCAGGCCGCGCAAGCGGTCGCCGAGAAGAGCTCGGCCACCTCATCGGGCGTCAAGTTGTACGTGGCGCACCGGCGGTTGTGGTTCTTGCACAACCCGTTGGCGTAGTGCTTCGCGTCGCAGGTCCGCACCCGGCAACCACGTTGCGGGTCGACAACGCGCAGTGTCGTGAGCGGTGCACCCAGACGCTGTTGCGAATAGTGCCCGGGGCAGAACCCGCGTGACACGCGGGGCTTACCGCAGCTGGGGAACTCGCACGTCAAACCTCGCGCCGGTGTCGGTGCGGTCAGCGCTCGCAACTCGCCCCCGCGCTGCTGCTGCCGGAAGTGCGGGTTGCACAAGCCACCTGTTCGATGCGGTCGAGTGCAGCCGGGGAAGTCGCACCCAGCCTGCGCGTGCCGGCGGCGGACCGGCCGCGGCGCCTCGCCAAGTCGGACCTGGCGATAGTGGGCGAGGCACCAGCCCAGGCCGTAGTGGACGAAGCCGCAGTCGGGGAAGTCGCAGATCCGCATGGACCCGACTGTCGCGCGAGGCGCCGACACTTCTTGCCACGAACACCAACCGAAAGGCGGCTCGTGGATTGCCCGGAACTGTCGTAACCAGATGTCACGATGGCTGAGCGATGCGTAAGAAACAGAAGACGATCACGGTATCGACGCCCGGGCCGCCGTTGCCGGATCGCTTGTCGCCGTCTCGGATCAAGGACTGGATGCAGTGCGAACTGCGGTTCTACTTCGGCGCGGTCGAACGCTGGCGCACACCGCCGACCGAGGCCACCGCCCTCGGCAACGTCGTCCACCAGGCGCTGGAAGACCTGTACCGGCTGTCACCCGACGAGCGCACGAGGGGGCGCGCCAAGCAGCTGCTCGAGGACGCGTTTTCCACTGTGTTGGAGAACGCTGAGTACGACGCGATCCGCGCGGACGACGCCGTCATGGACAATCTGCGGGAGAGGGCCCCAGCCGCCGTTGACGGGCTGTACGAACTCGAAGACCCCACCCACGTCGACGTCGATCCCGCCGACCTCGAACGGTGGGCCGAGCGCGACCTGTACGCGGCGCCGATCCGGGGACGCATCGACCGGACAACCCGGACTCCCACATGGGTCGTCAGCGACTACAAAACCGGGAAGGTCCCGGCGCCGCGCTACGTCTCCGGGGCACTCGGCTCGATGTACACCTATGCCGCCGTCCTCGCCGCCGGCCATCCGGATCGCCGGCTGCCTGACACGATCGAACTTCTCTACCTGCTCGGACCTGAGCGGATCAGCCGCCCGGTGGTCCGTGAGCACCTGCTGAGCCACGCCCGCAAGCTTGGCGAGACCTGGCAGGCGATTACAACTGCGCACGGCGCCGGCCAGTACATCGCGCGCACCGGCCCGCTGTGCGGGTGGTGCCCGTTCGCACTCGCGTGCCCAGCAGTCACGGCCGACGCTCCGGCCGTAGGAACGCTGGACAGCGGCCGATTGCTGACGGCCGACGGGCTGACCCGCTCTACAACGATCGGCGACCCTGACCGCGACCCTGACCGCGACGCCGCCGAAGAAGCCGCCAGCCTCCAGGAGGCGTCGTCATGATCGCTGGCCAGTTGCCGGTCCGAGGCAACCTCGATGTACTCACCGTCAAGGCCACCCTCGTCGCCAACCACGACCGCGGCTGCCCGGCTCGGATCTGGATTGACGCACGCCCCGCCGCGAGGCCTGACATCGCCGATTGGTGGCCGCGCCGCGAGCCGTGGCCGTTCCTGCTCGGAGCGATCACGGATGCCATCACGGCTATCGACAACGGCACTACACCGGACGAGGCCATCATGGCGGCCGCCGCGACCACACACCGCAAGACTGGCCAGCCGCTGCATCCAGGTGCTCGCAACTATCTCCGACAGGCGGTTGCCAACTACCTCGACGTTGCCGCCGGTCGGGCACAGGCCGCTGCCGGCGGTCTGCGGCAGACCGACCCTCGCGAGATCGACCTGCAGAACCGCGCACTGACCTGCTGGGCACTGCACTACGACAACCCGGACCGCACCGTCCGTGAGATCCGTCGGCTGCGCCTGAACATCGCCCGTGGGCAATTCGACGGTGACGTGGCCTGGGCATCCGTCGCGGCGAAACTTGCGGTCGACGGCGTCCGACAGAACCACGTCGTCCGCGACCCCGACCCGCAGCGCGTCGTCGTCGTGGAGGTGGGTCTCGGCGACGGCAGCGAACACGTCATCTTCGACGGCGATGCCACAGCCGCCCGCGCGTTCTACGACACCACGGCCCGCCCCCGGATCGCCGCCCTCACTACCGACACACGCACCGTCGCTGGCCGCGACTGCGGCGGCTGCGGATTCCTCGCCGCGTGCCCGGCGGTACCTGTCGCCCGCGGGCTACTCGGCCTGCCCGAACAACACCCGATGACGCGGTCGGTGTCCGCGTCCGACCTCGACAGCTACGCCCGCTGCCCGGCGCAGTACGCGACGACCCGGGTGTTCTACCTCCCGAGGGATCAGGTCGTCAGCACCGCCCAGCAACGTGGTCTCGCCGTGCACCGTTGGCTTGCCGCCGCCCATAAGCGTGACGATGCCGGCTGTCACACGATCGACTTCGAGGCTGACCATGACCCACTGGGCGTCCTTAGCGACCACGAGTGGCGAATCGCCCGACGTTACCTTCGCCAGCACGTCGAGTACTGCCCGCTGGGCTACGACGGGCTCGCCGCGTTCGAGGTCGAACCCACCCACTACGTCTTCGACCCCGACGCTGACGTCGTCGTCGCTGCCAACCCGGACCTGACCTTTATTGGCGGCTACGGCCCGGTGTGGCGCGAGACCAAGAGCACCGACCGTGACCTGCCCGCGGACCAGACCGCGGTCTTGCACACCTACACCGCGGCCGCACTCGACCTGGTGATGCTCGCCGCCCTCACCGAAGCCACCACAGGGTCATCCTGTGGCACCGTTGAGCTGGAGGTCCTGGCGCCTGAAGACAGCGAGCTGTACGTCCTGGAAGCCGACAACCCGGTGCTACTCGCCGAAGCCCGGCGCGTCATCGCTGCCGCCGCCTACCGATGGAACACTGACGTCACCTACGCAGCGACGCCAGCTCGGGAGGCCGAGTGCGACTGGTGCCCCGTGCAGCGGTGGTGCGACGGGCCGCAATCGGCGGCAGCCGAGGCGCCCGCGCCCGCCCGTGATCTCGATGCCGAGCTGCCGGCGGACCTCGACGACCCGCCGTTCTAGGGGAGTGTTCGACGCCGCGGTGACCATCCGCCGGTATCGACAAACAAGCCGTGGCGATTACTGCCGCAGCTGCATCGCAGCGCGCATTCTCCGCTGCCGCCCGTCGACGACGCTGCCGATGTCGACGACGCGACATTGGACGAGGAGAGGACCGAGCCGAGCGCTGGACCGACGTCCGTTGCGACGGTCAGGCGCCGTCGCCGTGCAGCCCGAGCACGGTCAGAGCCTCTCGGATCTGTTCCACGGTGACCTCATGCCGATCTGCCAGCTGCTCGATGGGACGTCCCGCCGCAACCCCGGCACGCAGCAGCCCGATCTCGAGCTCGTCCCACCGGGCACCGGCGATCATCTTCGCGCCGTCCGCCGGACTGCCCCCCGGACGCTCCGCCGGCTCTTTGGACCTTGGTGGCCGGCCAGCGGGGGACGACGTCGCCGCGTCATCGAGGTCGGCGAGCTGGCGCTCCAGTTCCCGCGCGGGGGGCACGGGCAGCGGTGCAGGGGCGTGAGTATCGAGTTGCCGTAGCCATGCGACTGCCTCATTGCGGGACGTCGGGTAGGCGAACGGTGGCATGGAGGAGCGCAGCGTCGAGCCGTACCGCCGCGTCTGCAGCCGAGGGTCGAGCACCGCAACAACGCCTCGGTCACCGGATGATCTGATCAGTCGCCCTGCGCCCTGCGCCATCAGCACCGCTGCTCGGGCGAGCGAGACCTCTTCGAACCCAGAGCCGCCGCGGTTGTTCGCGGCCTCGATCCGCGCCTGCGGTAGCGGCTCGTCCGGGCGGAAGAACGGGATCCGGTCGATCACCACCAACGTGCAGGCCGATCCCGGGGCGTCCACGCCTTGCCACAGCGACAGCGTGCCGAATAGGCACGTCGCCGCATCCGTGCGGAACCGGCGGACCAGCGTTGGAAGCGGCGCCTCGCCCTGGACGAGAACCGGTACGCCGACGCGACCACGCATCGCTTCGGCTGCGGCGAGCGCCGCGCGACGAGAAGTGAACAGTCCAAGTGAGCGTCCGCCGGCCGCCTCGATGAGATGGGCGAGTTCGTCAAGCACGGCATCAGCTGGACCGGCGGTCCCCGGCTCGGGCAGCTGCGCGGCGACGTACAACCGGGCCTGATGGCGATAGTCGAACGGCGATCCCACATCGATGCCTCGCCACCGACGTTACGTGGTCCCGGCGCCGTCGCGGTCACCGTCGCCGGACTGCGCACTCGTGTCGTCGCCGGGCATGCGTCTGAGGTCGTCTGACAGCCCGAATGCGTGCGCGATCGGCTCAAACCGTCGACCGATCGCCAGCGTCGCCGACGTCGCGACGACCGGATGCCGCGAGAACAATCCGTTGGCGAGGCGCTGGGAGACATCGAGCGGCGCGACCTTCAGCAGGTGCTCGCCGCGCTCGTTCGCCTCGACCCAGACGACATCGTCCTCGCGAGCGTCGGCGACCCGCCGCGCGAATTCGGCGACACCGTAGAGCAACGCACGCGTTTGCTGGCGGCGTGCCACCTCCTCGATCGTTGCGCCTTTGGTGTCCTCCGGTACCGCGCCGGCGGCATCGGCAGATGCGGATCCGAGTAGCGACAGCGGGCCTGCCAGCGCAGCGGGGAGTGACGTCAACCGCCCTGGTGGCACAGCGGCGATGGCGTCGCGGAACCCCGATGCTGCCGCGTCCAGCCGCTCGTGCAACTCGTCGGGGAGGGCCCGTCCGGCGCGGGTGAACGCTTGGCGGACGCCGCGGTCTGTGAGCTGGTCAGCTGCCTGGTCGGTGACTCGGTCGACAAGCTCATGCGCCTCATCCACCACGACCACGTCGTGCTCCGGAAGGATCTGCCCCTCGCTGAGCAAGTCGAGTGCCAGCAAACTGTGGTTGGTTACCACGACATCGGCCTGGCGTGCCCTTTCCCGCGCTGCCTCTGCGAAGCAGTCCTCGCCGTGCGGGCACCGTCGGGCGCCGACGCAGTCACGCGCGGAGACCGAAACCGCGCGCCACACCGTGGGGTCGGGTGTCCAGTCCAGTTCGTCTCGGTCACCGGTGGTTGTCGACTCAGCCCACGCGTGCAGGTCAGCGAACTGCGTCTCCATTCGCGACGACGGCCTCCGCTCGGTCTCTTCCAGCACGGCTTGCCCATCGCTAGCTGCCGGCTGGCGGAGTTGTAGCAAACACAGGTAGTTCGCGCGTCCCTTTAGCAACGCTGCAACCGGACGACGCCCCAGTAGCGGCGCGACCGCGTCGAGCATCCGCGGGAGGTCGGTGTCGACGAGTTGGGCCTGCAGCGCCAACGTCGCAGTCGACACCACGGCACGCCTGTCCTCCGCGAGCACCCCGGCGAGGTACGCCAGTGACTTTCCGGTTCCAGTACCCGCCTGTACCAGCAGATGCTCGCGGGCGCTGAAGGCCTCGGCGACGGCCTCTGCCATCCGCGTCTGGCCGGGGCGGCTGGCGGCACTGGGCAGCGCCAACACCGCTGCGGCAAGGACGTCCGCCGCCTGGCGCTGGACCATCCCGTCTCCCCGTGTAGCCGGCGCTGGCTCGCTCTCTGAACTGGGCCGCCGTCCGGCCTCCGACTCTGGCATGGATCAGGATTCGGCACACTCGTTTGTGCGGACGGCACCGAACCTCGTGTCATCAGTGGGGTGGGACAACCGGTCTCTTGGCTCATAACCCAGAGGTCGCAGGTTCAAATCCTGCCCCCGCTACTAATTGCGATGTCGCGCGACATGGTTGACACCTGTCTCGCGACATCGTTGCATTTTCAGGCCAGTGGCTGGTAGTCCCGGCTCGGGTCGAGGGTGAGTTCGCGGAGTAATTCGCCGTTTTCGGT